>Ga0116228_10001400_pt1 | contig 20018 bp, 14 predicted proteins | sample S1TSphfallax_2_FD_89694 | JGI IMG/M metagenome (GOLD analysis project Ga0116228, IMG submission 89694) | Host-associated microbial communities from peat moss isolated from Minnesota, USA - S1T2_Fc - Sphagnum fallax MG | ecosystem: Host-associated > Plants > Peat moss > Unclassified | place... | reverse complement strand
TTTCAAGAATATCATGATATCGAAAAACATGATCAAGTAATGAACTTAGTTATTCCTTCACTACTTATTGTTTTGGTACACATAATGAAATGAACCATTTTTGTCAAATAGTCCACCACCACCAAGATGGAATCATAAGAATTAAAAGGCGGAAGGTCTATGATGAATTCCATGGAAATTGAAGACCATAAGGATGTAAGGATCAACAATGGTCGAAAGAAACCATGAAGGCAATGACAAAGATTTTTTGCTCAAACACAAACATTGCAAAATTCGACAAACTCCTTCACATATTGCCACAATTGTGGCCACCAATAATCTCGAAACATTAATTCCATGGTCTTGTTGAATCTAAAATGGCTTGCAACGAAAGCATAGTGCTTAGCTTGGAGAACTTAAAATCGCGCAGGGCCATCAAAAACATAGAAAACACCATCACAATAAAGTAGACCATGTTGAAACTTGAAGTTAGCATGAACATTGGAAAAATCTTAAACTTGATGGTGATTTTTTAATTAGCCTTAGATGCCAATAACAAAAGGGTTTTTCAAATCTTCACGAAATTGACAAAAAAAGGTTGTGTCATCAAAAATTATTGACAACGCCTAAAATCAAAGATGTTCAAGCTTGAAAATGATATCACATTATTGCTCGTAGGTTGCATCTCCCTTTTTAAGGGCAAAATACAAACAATGGGACAACACATTAAATTTCCCTTGCTAGCATCTAAAGCAATATGTGATGAAAAATTGGAATTGAAACAAGGACAATGCCCACCAAGCTTAGTGTCGATTCAAAACACCAGTTGTCATGAAATATTACAAGTTCTCATGGTCTAAATACACAATGATTTCATGTTGAATGTTGCAACCTTAGCCTTGGGCTCGCGACCAAGGCCAAGGGGTTGCAAGGTTGCGGGCTAAGAAGGAAGCCAGGAGTCACACAACATACTCCCGGGAGTGTGAGAAGGTGTGAGGGAATGAACCCTCACACCCCAAGGGAGTTCCACTTTGGGAGTTGGAGTCCCAGTGGACTCCCACATTTTCAGAAAGCAATTTGAGGGGTCAAAACTCTATGGCTTGAAGAGTTCTTTATATCATTGGAAAGCTCTTGAAACGCAGATGTCTGAAATGGGCTCTCATTGCTCATTTGGACATCTGAAACACAAGTTATGGCAAAAAAAGGGCCGGGAGTCAAATTGCCAATTTGACTCCTGACCAGAAAAAGTCGGGAATCGACCTGATTTACTTAGCTTCAGACAACATGCGACATATCGTTGAAAAGATCTCGATGAGGGCTACAACTTTCCTTTAGACTTCATCTCAATCCAATGTTTGCACGCAAAGTTATGGCGCCCCAAAGTCGCGAGAGTCCCAACCTTGGCGATTTCAAGACTCCCACTTGGGAGTCCCGGGACAAAAAGCCATTTAGATGGGCCCCATGGAGAGGTGCAAAGTATACTATAAGGGGGAAGGTGGTGGCTTCCCCCCAAGTCCGGGCCGTGGTGAGTCTTGTGTGTCCGTGTTGCTCGTGGCTCCTAGCACCAAAGGTGCTCCAACTATGCACTAATCACCTTATGTGGGTTGTGTGCAGGCCCGTGTGAGTGAGTGAAGCTTATCAACTCTTCCTAGTCCCATCCCAGAGCTCTAGCACGCCCTTCTACCCCTCAAAGTGCTGCGAGCTAGGGAGCGTGCTCCGACTCCTTACTCTTTCGATGTTTTCTGTTTAGGATTCACATTTGAGTCCCTCAAGGAGTTGGGAGTGCGTCATTGAGCCCCTTTAAGAAAATGACATCATTCCTTAAAAGCATCAATGATGGCTATAAGTTTTTTATCATAAATCTCGTAATTAATCTTCGCATGAAAATACTTACAAGAACAAAAGTCAACAAAATGAAGAAGATTGTTTTCTTCAAGTTGTGATAGTATGATACATATTATAAAATCAAAGGCATTCATATTTAAAACAAAAGGTTTGGAAGGGTCTACATGAATCAAAAGTGGGGTATTCATGAAAAGAACTTTCAAAGATTGAAAGGCATTATTAACTTCAACTCCCCAAAAAAAAGGTTGATCGTTCCTAATCAACAAAATAAGAAAGACCACTATTAAAAAATAGTGGGCAATGAAACATCGATGAAAATTAGCAAATCCAAAAAAAACATTAGACATTTCGAATACAAGTTGAAATAGCCTAATCAACAATGGTTTGAACCTTATGAAGATCCATGCGAATGCCATTTCTAGAGATGACATAACGTAAGAATTTGACTTCAAATTAATGGATTTCACACTTTTCCAATTTGGCATAAAGTCCAATGTCCTAAAACTTCTCCAAAACTAGATGTACATGGCGTTCATGGTCCTCCATGTTCTTTGAGAAAATGAAGATATCATCGATATAGCAACCCACAAAATCATCCAAGTACTCACAAAAAACATCGTTCATCAGATGTTGGAAAACATTAGGCGCATTATTAAGGCCAAATGGCATCATAAGATATTTAAAATGACTATAATGTGTTTTAAACATCATCTTCCATTCATCACCTTCTTGAATGCGCACCAAGTTATATGCTCCACATAGATCAGTCTTGGTGTAGACCTTGGCATGATTAAACTAATCCAACAACCCTGATATCAAAGGCAAAAATAACTAATTGTTGATGGTGAGTTGATTAAGTCCATAATAATCAACACATATTTGCAAAGAATAATTTTTTTCTTAACAAAGAGGATAGGGGCACTTGTTGGAAACTTTGAATGTTGAATGAACCCTTTTTCAAGGTTCTCATCAAGGTATTCACAAAATGCTGCAAGTTTTTTTTGTAACAAATTATTGAAGGTCCAAATGGAGGTTGCACTCCTTCCACAAGATCAATGGTGTAGTCGTATGATCAATGCTTGGGCAAGGTGTCTACATTTCTCTTTTCAAACACATCCTTGAATTCTTGGTACTGGGACATGGCTCAACATTTGGTGAGGGAAAAACATATAGCAAGAATGCATATCCTTTTGTGGCAACCTTCATGAAGGTTTTTGCTTCAACAAGCAAAGGCTTAGGGCACCTAGGCCTTCTTGTACCATCTACATCTTCCTTTTGTTTCAAATTGTCCATGCTTCTAACAAGGGTTTCACACTCCTAAACCTCGTGTTGTGGTTGTTTCAAAATGAAAACTCTTCGTATGCTAATCCATTCATGAATTATGTAAAACAAGCCAAGATAATCCAATGATGACAAGATTTATTGGAGATGAAATGCTGGTGTGGGAACCGATGGTAACATTTAATGGCTTGATTTCATGTGTGACTAGTCCTAATGAAAGGCTTTAACCATCAATGACTTCAACCGACAACGATGTGTTCTTTTCTACTATAACTAATTTATATTGTCACATTAACTCCTTGTCCATCAAGAAGTGTTCGGGCCTCCATCGTGACAAGCTTACTACATTTGAGAATGATTAGTACCAAGAAACATGGTGCAAGGTTTGAAGATAGGTTGGGACCATACTCATTACATGATGCATCAAGGTCTAGCCTTATGGTCCTTACTGAGATTGGACATGCTCATTTTTTTACTCTTTTGGTTATGGATTAATAGCAAAGATTGCACGTGTTGCATGTGGTCCATGTTTCTTTGGACACTCACGAGCAACATGACTTGGTTCTGCATAATACAAACAAAGATTGTTTGTACATTAACATCGCTTCTCTTGTTTCATGAGGGGCTTGAATCTTGTCTTATCAATCTGCATGAAGTCGTCCTTTGGCAAGTTTGCCAAAGGTTGGGTTGGTGTTGCAAGTGGAAAACTCTTTTGTGTTATTAATGGTGTAAAATTCCTTTGTGTTATTTATGTGGGTTCATATCACCTCTCTTGTCAACATTCAAAGAGCTTGTTGTCACACACCAAACAACTTGTGCAATGGCCTAACTTAATGTTGAAGGGTCTACCAAGGTGAGTACCAAGTCCTTCACATCACCTTGCAACCCAAAGTGGAATTAACTTATGAACACTCCCTCACCCCATGAAATATTGCAAGCCAATTGTTTAAACTCCAATGCATATATTGCACTTGAACATGATCCTTGACAAAAAGATTGTATTTTGATGTTAGACATGTGTTCTTTGTCCGAATCTACAAAGGTGGCATTGAACTTTTCAAGAAAAGCTTCAAAATCGTTGAGCAAAGGTGATTGATGCTCCAACGAAAGTGTGAACCAAATAAAGGTCATGCCTAACGACAAGGTGCCGATGAGTCCAACTTGAACTAGGCTAGTTGGATACTGATGAAAATGAAGTTGAATGACCAAACACACTTGGTTGATGAAACCTCGAAAATTTTGAACATGCGCCATCAAACTTGTCAGGTAGGCTTATTTGTGGCTCCTTTGGTTGGCATTATGTTCCCAAAATGCATTCTAAAGAGGTTGAAGCCCAATTGGTTTATAAATGAACAACAAATTCACAAAATGCTTGATTTCCTATTCAAGATTCTTAAAGATAACAAAGACTTTTTCCATGGATGTAAACATGATTATGAACACTGTGAAATATGACACCAACAAGAGGTGGGTAATCCACAACTTTAATCAACAAGAAATGGGTAATTTGTGACTTTTAAAATACTTTTCCTTTAAAGAAGAAGGGTAACCCACACTCAACTCCAAAAGGAATCTAACTCTTAAATGATTTATAGACGCAAAAATAGACACATAAACTTGATGGAATCTATTCAATGATGAGGTAAGTTGGGGAATTAAAGATATTAAACATATGATTTGACACTTAATCAAATGAGCCATACTCATTTGATGATTTAACCTAGTTTTTAAACCTAGGCTACCTACCTATCTTAACATAACTAGTAAGTTAAGTTAAGCCTAGACTACCTATCTAACTTAGCATAATTAATAGGTTAATACGTTACTTGTTGGGTAATAACCTAGAACTAATAACCTACGTAGGTAGCACCAATCCTCTTAATTTTTGACATGCATCACAAGATCTGTAGTAATCATGCATGTCCCTATACATACACTAGTAGAAATCAGTCAAAATGTAACCACTCAATTTACGACTACATGTGACTTATAGTCATTTGTGACTAGATTTGGGAATATTTGCAACTACAAGACCAAATTTCAACTATTTTGGTCATTCTCACAACTATGATGCAAGTATTAAAATTTTCATCCGATTGGTTGGATCAATTTTACATTTATTTTCATCCATTAGTCGCAATAGTCACCAAATTAATTGATCTTAAAGGTATTTTACAATGACATAGAGGTGTATTTTAATGTATGTATTAAAATTATATATATATATATAATATGCATACATATGTATATTATTCATATAATGAAAAATATTTTTGAATCCAAAAATTAATTCAAAAAATTATTAATTGATTATAAAAATGGACATTTATCAATTTTGAATATTTTTATATGAACATGAAAGTTTATATTTCGACTTTGAAAATTTTTCATTTAAATTTTCAATAGTCATTTGATTTGAACCTAAAATTTCAATTCTAAATTATTATTTTAGATTCTCAAAATTAGTACTTCTAGTCTGAAAATTATTAAGTGAGTTTAAAAATCAACATTTCAATTTTGAATATTGTTATTTGAATCTGAAAATTGACATTTCAATTCTAGAAATTTTTATTTAAATTGAAAAAACTTATTTGATCTAAAAAATGATATTTAAATTCTAAAGTATTATTATCGAATCTAAAAATTAGTATTTCAATTCAAAAACATTTATTGAATCTAAAAACTGACATTTTTTATTTTAAATATTTTTATTTGAACTTGAAATTTGATATTTGAATTCTGAAATTTTAAATTTAAATTTTAAGAAATTGTTTGACTTGAAAGTTGAAATTTGAATTCCAAATTATTATTTTGGATTTTCAAAAATAATATTTCAATTCAGAAAATTATTAATTGAGTCTTAAAATGGACGTTTCAATTTTGAATATTATTATTTGAATCTGAAAATTGACATTTCAATTCTGAAATTTGTTATTTAACTTCAAAAAACTTATTTCATCTAAAAATTGATATTTGAATTCTGAATTACTATTTTGGAATCTTAAATTTATATTTTAATTCAAAAAATTATTTATTGAGTTTTAAGGGTTTTTTCTACTAATGTTATCCATAATAAATCATTTTTATAAACATTTATAAATCATTATGGTTATTAAATATGAGTTACACTAAATAATTATTGTTATAACATAGATTTGTATATTATCTAAATTATATTATTAAATTAAAAGAAATTAATTAATATAATTAATTTGACATTACTTTAAAATCATTACAATTACTTCAGATAAAAATTAAATAGTATGTGCATAATTATTTTCTAATTGAACATAATTATTCACATTCTGTAATTTATAAGTTCAAACCAGAATTAATTTTTAAAAAAAAATTATAATGTAGTTAAAATAATTGTTTTATTGATTTTAATTTCACGAATTATTAATTCTATGATTCATCATCTATGATAAATATTTTATAGTAATTTTACAGTTATTATGAAAATTAATGTTATGTTTAACAAATTATGGTATTTATAATCAATAATTACCAAAAGAAAAAAATTACAATAGTTTTTACAACAGTAAATGTAATTATACAATAAGTAATGTAATTAGTTGAATAATAATTATTTAAAAATCATGTAAGAATTTACTTTCTAATAGTAACTATTAATTCATTACTTTACTTGTTAATAGTCACTAATTATCGAGTACTTGAATTGTTTAGAAATTCAAAAACTAAGAAAATAAGGCATGAAGAAAGTTTTGGAATTACAACTTAGTTTGTGAAGAACTTACAACTTCAAAACTTATTCCATATTGTTTATTCTTCATTCTTATTTTGAGCATTATATAAACAAGGGGGTGTGGTCATCCAATTTCACATTAAAAAACTTGTTCACATGGGATGAGCTAATAAAAAAGCTCAACCCAAAAATAAAAATAAAACAAACAAACAAATTATGCACATTTCTAAAGTACTTACCTTTTTAACCTACTTATCTACTTAGTTAGGTAGGTACCTAATTTGACCTACCCACCTAATTCAACCTTAGTACCTACCTAACTAAATACCTACCTATATGAATAGGTATTTAACCTAGGAAGGTAGAACCTACCTACTTAATTTTTTACCTAAATAGGTAGGCTAGTATGTAGCCTAGGTTTGTAAGCACCTATCTATTTACCTAACAAAATACCTACCAACCTAATATTAATATTTTTATTAAATTTTTATGCCATATGGCATACTTATATTGGGCCACATGTCATAATATAAAATCATCCAAGTATTTGAATTGAATGTCCTAGATTAATTCAAAACAATAATAATAATAATGATAATAATAAAATATTAAGACACGTGGCAGCACATCATTTGCCCTCAATTGTGACCAAAATATTTGCATTTTAGTCGCATGTGACATTATGTATATAATGGAGTCCAAGGATGAAATGTATTTGTTAACTTTTCTTTCATACAATACCCTTTGTCATTTGCAACTGATTTATCACATGCGACTTGTCTTAGGTAATTAAAAGGATTTTAGTTGTAAAATGTCTTTTGTGACTAAAATTTAGTCACAAAGACTAGTAAAAAATACATGTTTTTTTTATAATGATAGGTGGCCACTAATATCCAACATCCAATACCTTCCTTTGTGTTATTTCCGTTACAGAATGCCTTCCTAAAGGTCCTTCATTCAATTCTTTCATGACCATTTATGCTTTTATTGTTGTCAAAAATCATCGCAATCTATTATCTTGGCCCATTCTGTATAATTCACCATTTTTAAGTGTAAAAGGTTTTACTCTCTTGAACAATCTCTATTTTTGGTACATCAATAATGTGCCATCAATCCATCTTGTTTTTTTTTTTTTAATTACATCATTCATCCATTCATGCCATGTATAAGACAAACTTGCATTTGTGGTTTAATCAAGCAAACTTATGGGTTTTGTACTATATGGTAATCTTGACAATGCATCTACAACTACATGAGTTATGCTTGGTTTATACAATATTGTCAAATCATATTTGAGGAACAATAACAAACATCTAGTTATTCTCCCTGAAACCTATGGTTTGTTGACCAAATAGACCAATGCCATATGATCTACATAAAAAAACAAACTTATTGCCTAACAAATAATGTTTGAACTTATGCAAATAAAAAACTACTACTAAAGCCTCTCTCTTTGTTGTGCTATAATTTTTTTTTTTCTCTATTCAAAAGCCTAGAAACATACATTATTGGTTGATCACTCTTCCATGTTACGTTTTGAAACAACATAACCCCCACAGCTAACAAGGACGCATATGTATGAACATGAAATTCCACCTCCCAATTTAGTGATATCAATATCAATGCTTCAATATACTTCTATTTAATCAATTCTAAGGCCTTTTGACATTCCTCTTTCCAAAGAAAAGTCTTTGTCTTTCTAGTTAGTTTAATGATAGTTACCATAATCGCAACATTTGTAAAACTATGCCATCCCATTGAATATTTAAATCTATTGGGGATTTTTAGGTGGTGGCATGTTTTCTTTGGATCTAGTGATTTCCCTTCCTTGGAAACAATAAAATCCAAGATCATCCTTAAAAAATACCATAAATGCACATTTGTCTGGATTTAAACTAATGCCATATTTTCTGCACTTTTGAAAACAGAGTTTGAACTTTTGCAAATGACTCTCCATGTCACTATACACTGTAAAGTCATCCAAAAATATCTTCATAAAATTGTCCAAATACTCTCTAAATGTTTTGGTCATGGCTCTTTGATCTGTTTGACTATTGTAACTTAATTTGGATTTAATTTGTACATATGATGTGCCGGTGGTATAGTAGTGTCCAAGTCAATTATATGTTGTGCTAACTCTGGTGGAATCCCTTTCAAATCTTTATGTCCATGCAAAAACATCTTTGAATTCCTTCGACTGTTGCTCCACTTCCAGCACCTTGTCTATTTCCAGTTGTGCATTAATCTTCACCATCCGTGGTTCTACATTAGTTCCCAGATTAAACTTCATCAATTGTTGATCTTCAATTAACGTCCATCCAGCTATCTGCAATCCCTATGCTTTGATGTTTGTTGGAGTTTCATCCACTACAACATTCCTTTATTGATGTATGTAATACGCTTCTGAATACACCTTATCCTCCAAAGCTACTTCTAACTCATATTTGTTGATAGGTATCTTCTTCTTTGTGTTATGTACTTTAGATCCATGTTCTAAAATACTCGTCTTCACATGTGTATCCATGATCCCCACATCTATGGTTTTCATAAATTGAATTGTCTCAAGTAAATTGATTGTTCCTTGAGAGAACTTTTATGGCTTTATAACAAAGATGATATCTTCTTCTTCATCTATGGTGCCATTCTGATAATCATAGCACAATAACATTTCTAGTCTTCTTACTTCACTTCCCAAATGTTTGGTAACCATAATTGTTCAAACTATCCCATTCCCTTGTATGGTAACAATTTTACTTCCCCAATCATGTGCCACTTTAACATCCTTCAACCATGGTCTCCCTAACAACATGGAATAACTAGAATCTACCACATTATTTTGAAGTACAATATACATATTTATGTGAAGAATGCTAGGAACATATATCTTCAAATCTCTAATCAACTACACTAATTTTGTGGTTGTTTGATCTGCCATCCTTAAATTATATGGTGCAAGTTTAAGCTTTGGAAGCCCCAACCTCAATCTCAATTGTTTTGTGATAATATTAATTTTAAAACCTCCATCCAACAACACATTTTCTATTATATTATTCCCAATATGTACTTGGATAACTGCCATATGATTATTTATTGTTACAACAACTATCCTTACTTTTGGTATCGAGGAACCAACTTTTTTCTCTGTGGTTGTTTTATTTACATTTTGAGTTTTCTCTAGTTTCAACTTTTGCCAAAAATATCTCTTTAGCTCATGAGCTATTTTAAACAATTGTCCTAAATTCAAAGTATAACTTGTTTCTAACATCTGCTTACCAATGTCTAGAACAATCTCTTCTATTGGGATGAATTTCCCTTGTGAATTCACTACTTCCTAATAAATTCATAAATTTCATTTCTACCATTTCAAAATTCAAACTAACAAAGTTCTTTGATTAGTCCCCATCCTAACTGCCTTGTTCATTTCAAATCACATCTCACTACCCCCCTAACACCTAGGCTTATTAAGTAGACCTATTAGCCATGTAGGTAGCCTATTAGTTTAGGCCTACTACAAGTACGTAGCTTAGGTCTATTAAGTAAATAACATAAGCTACCTAGGCTTAATAGGTAGGTAGCCTATGTTACTAACTAGATAAGTAGCCTAGGCCACCTAGGCCTACTAAATAAATAGCCTAACCTAAAGTATCAAAGTCTACCTGGTAGTTACGTACACAGTGTAGGCCACCTAGGCCTACAAGGTAGGTAGGTTAACCTAGGCCATTTAAGCCTACTATGTATGTAACCTAGCTTAGGCCACCTAAGTAAGTACATAGCCTAACCTAGGCCTACTAGGTAGGTACATAACCTAACCTAGGCTACCTAGGTAGGTACATAGCCTAACCTAGGCAACCTAAGCCTACTAGGTAGGTATGTAGCTAACCTAGGCTAAGCCACCTAAACTATTAGGTAGGTAACCTAGCTTAATATTAAGTAGGTAATTTAAGCTTAGACCTACTTAATAGCCTATGCTACCTACCTAGTATGCCAAGGCTAGATCTATTAACAGGCTAGTAGGTACCTACATAGCCTACTAAATAACATAGGCATAGGTAGCTTACTAAATAGGTATAAGCATAGACCTAATAGGTCCTTATATGGCCTAGTAGACTATAACCTACATGTTACCTAAGTACATGCATTTATTAATAGGTATTTCCTACCTACCTAGGTTAACCTACCTATAACCTACCTATAACCTACCTATTTATGTAAATATTGTAAAAAAATTCAAGTTCATTTAATGTAATATGTTGAATTTTTTTTCATAAAAGTTGATTATAATATGTTGGCCTAAAATCATAGTAATTACAATATGTTGTCCAAAATAAACCAACTTATGGAATGGTGGTGCAATGGCTAAGGATTTGACTTCTCAATGTGGAAGTGAAGAGTTCAAATCCTCACACTTTCAACCTAGGCTACCTTGCCTATTTAAATGACCTAGTTAAGTAACCTAGGTTGCAAAGCTTACTAGACCATTTAACCTAGGGGGACTTGGCCTAACCTAGGGGGCTTGGCCTAACCTAAGTGGTTTGGTCTAGCCTAGGTGGCTAAACTAGGTGGCCTAGCCTAGGAGGTAGGGTTGATAGGTAAATAAATAAATTTTTTTTTGGCATAATTCATCATTAGGTTTATTATTTAGGTAGGTAAGGTATGTAATTAATTAATATTTTCATTTAAATTTTTAATAATTAAAAAAAATATATATATATTTTTGGTTGCTACCCAAATTACATTATTGTCATGGTAGTTTAGTAAAATAAAACCCAATAAAAAAAACCAACCAAAAGGACCTAGTCAAAATGTTGGGTCCAAAACTACTTGTCCAAAATGGCATTTTTGGTCAAGTTGGACATGGGGGCAAAAAATCCATATGGGGGGTTTCTTTTACTAAAATTCCCGGTCAAAAAGGTTATGACTTCTTTTAGTGATGTTAATATTATGTTTGTTGAACATCATAAGGAATTGTTTGAAATCATTAGGCAAAAGTGTGAAAAGTCATTATATAGGGTAAAATAATTTCTAGAGTAGTGAAATGGTGTAGTTATTATACAAAAGTATAATCACAAACAAACATGAAATTGCACAAATAGGCAACCAAAACTTATATAAATGGATTGAAACTAAGTCTTTTACAACAAATTAAAATAAAATATTGGTGTGTGAACAAAAGTTTCATTAAAATTGTTTAAAAGAAAAAAATGTCAATCATAAATCTTCACTAAAACTTTCATGAACAAAACTAAACCAAAAAAATGCTAAAACTTTAAATGCAAGTAAAAAATTATATAATCAACCAAAAGTATTTTTAAAATATATTAATGTGAAATTGGAAATTCTATACAATATACAAAAAATAATAATTGAAATATAATTGAATTTTATGTGCTAACAAAAGTTATTTTTAATAAATATATGATTTCATTTTACAACCAATCAACAAAAACATTTTACATGCAACTAAAAAGGAAAAGTAATACAGACATGTACAATCATTGAAAAAATAAAATTAAAACCAAGACATGCAACAAGTGATTTAAAACAAAAATATAATTCATATGAAAAATCAGATTTTGGTCGCAAATTATTTTTGACAAAAATAAAATCTTGACATTGAAATGGCAACTTGCAAAATTTAGTTGCCACTTCTTGATGATCAAAATTTTTAATTCTAGTTTTTCAATTTTTTTCGTAGGATGTAATTATTGTCATTTTTGTTGATTAAGTTTCATACTTGAGAATTAATAAATAATAATAATAATTTATTTGCAAAATGAAAAGTAACATTTTTAAAACTATGGGAATGTCTAGTCAACATCATCATAGACTTGACAATTTTTTGCATGTCATGACACTAACATGATAGTAAAAGTAAAAACATGTCCTATCATTTTTAACAACCTTTAAAACTAACTTGTGTGTCAAATGCACCACATGTATGAAAAAAAAAGGAGGAGGATGTAGCAACTTGCAATGTTCAAAATTCTTAAAAACAACAAACCTAATGGTCTTAAAAAATAATCCCCAAGCTTTTAAAGATCTAACTCATGAAGCTTGAACATTTATAAGGAATCATAGACTTACCTTTCACTTGACAACTTTGCACTAAACCTCTTTGCCACAAAGTAAGAATAAAATCAAACCAAGCCACAAACAAACCAATAAAATAAAAATACCATCACCACTTTTCCAAAAAACAATAACAATAACAACAAGATTGTCATTATCAATGGAAACATGTTAGGGTGGACCAAATATGCAATTCAAAATACATTTTGAGTGTCCATATCTAGTGTATTTTCAAATACAAGCATTTAAAGGACGTTGAAATTAACATGTTTTTCCAAGTTTAAGTAACCCCAATTTAAACGTTTTAAAACACCTCCATAAATAAGGGTCTTGAAAAAATCAATTTATATATCTAAACAAACATTATGATTCTAATGTCCATTTTGAATGTTAAAACAAACAAAAGGGTGCGGATGAACTCAAACAAGCCAAAATTGACGTCAAAATGTCAACTTTTTTGCAATTCTTGTTACATTTGTCTATGTGCTACCACTTTAATGGCATGTGAATCATGGAAAGTTGTGCTTATTGAATAATATGGATATTAAAAAAACTAAAATGCATCAAACCAAATTCCAATATCAAAGTTTGGTTTGAATAAAAGATGTTTAATTTCATTCAATGACATTATTTTCATAAAGGGCCCTTCAATTTTCATAATACAATTTAATTCATCCCCAATTTATTTATAGTAATAAGGTACTATTAGACAAATCTAAAAAACACTCAAATTTTCATATTTTTTCCATTTTGTGTTTATCAAAAATTAAGGTTTAAAAAAAGTTCATGAGTCTTTTTCAACATGTAAATGTGATGGAATGTGTATGTTGTTTAAAGAAATATTGTATAACATTAAAAAGAAAAACTTGAAAGTGCTAAAATGTTTTGGTATGGTTTGAAATTATGACAAATTTTCAAGATGAAACACAACATGTAGCAAAATTTGTGCACTTTCAAATTTTTGTATTTCTCCAAATTTGATTGTAAAAAAAAATGACATATTGGGGTAACTATAAATACGATATATATAAAAAATTTAGAACATTTCATTTGAAAATTCCTCCTTAGGAAAAAATGTTTTTTGGGAAAAAGGACCCCAAAATGGACCATAGTCCTAAATGCAAAATAAACACATTGGCTCATTATATGTCATTTGGACCCAAAAGACATTTTATTACTTGATTTTTTCATTTTAAATGTTATATATGCATTTGAAATTGAGTTTCCCAAAGTTTTGAACATGTCTCGCAATTCCACTAAAAGAAAAAAAATCCATAAACATAATAATTTTTTGGAGTATAATGTTAAATGTATTTCCTATGATATAAAGTTCATTTTTCACTAAGTATTGATTTTTTGGGTGATTTTTTTAGAATTGGGAGGATTAAAATACAAATTTTAGTTCTTCATTTCAATTTTTAACTTTCTTTCAAATGCATCTACATTGTTTACAATAAGACTTAACTAACCTAGAAAAATATGTTATTATGACTTCCATAAAATTACATTGTAACATGTTTTTACCTTTATGTGAAAAGGAAGGAAAAAATTAACACAAAAGAAGCAAAATGCTACAATCAACAAGGATGGGAAAGGAAATGGAAACATATGAGGAAAAAAGGAAGGCAAGATCCTAAAATTAGGATGGAAGGTGGTGTGCACATGCCATTTTCCCACTTGTTTGTCACAACAAACACCAAAAGAATTGCCCACGACTTTTTAGAAGTCTTATTAAAGTTGAAAGATACTTTTTCAAGTCAATGGCTCTTTAAGGCACAAGGTTTTCTCACCCCTTGACCTCTAAAGGCTCCTAGGACCTCTTTTTTAAAAATATTTAACCTATAGTGGGTAAATGAATATATATACCAAAGGTGATAATTGTTAGGGGTGTGTCCCTATTTTTAATAACCACACAACATTGATTTCAACCTTCCTACCTTCATAAAATCTCTAACCATCAATTGGTAAAATCATTTGTACCTTAAATTTAATGACACCGATCAAAGAGTCAAATGTGATTTGTAAAAGTGGATATAAAATTAAACCCACCCATCTCATGTCATTGTGGCCCACCATTAGTTAGGAGATTAATCTCTTTCATCTTTTACAATGTGGTCATCTCTATAAGTTCAACATGGCCTTCTTTACAAGTTTTTTTTAATCAAGTTCATCTTTCATCACAACCTACTATAGTATCATCACAACCTACTATAATATTATCACAACTTGTAGAATCAGCAAAAGCATGTCATTTGAGTGTTTCAAGTGTTTTGTCAAAATGATTAAGTCTTTGAACTTGAATTTCTCAAACAACCCATGCACACAAATTTGGAAAAATAGTTGAAAGTGGATGCAAAGAGGGGTTGGTCAAGTATCTTTGCTTCACTAGATTGTATTCATTATCATTAGAAAAACTATCATGTTGTTTAATAGGGATCATTCACAAATAAAAACGATAACAAGTTGATCATCATAGAAACAATAGTTGATCAATGCTTGTGGATATGGCATGTGTATTTTGGATTGTTAGGATGCAACACCAATTTGAATGTTTTAGATATAAAGAGTCCTTTAATTATGGATTTGTTGGGGATGCAGGCATCAACTCCAATTTCATCATGAATGGCAATGTGCATCATTGATATTACTTGTTAGTTGATGGCATCTATCCTTGTTGGTTGTGTTTCATATTTACAATCCATGAATTGTAAGGAAAAAAAACTATCATTTTTCAAAGTTGCAAAAGAAAGTTCGCAAAGATGTTAATCATTAATTTGGTGTCTTGTAATTGAAATGGCAAATTGCAACCAATCCTTGTTGAATGTGGGATTATAATGTGACTACAAATGTATTAATGCCATGTGTCAATACTATATAACATGTTATTTGAAGTTGAATAAGGCAACATCTTGGAGTCGACTATTGAAGTGCCCAATGCCATTCAAATGAAGAAGGGTTTAACATTTGTAGAATATGTTGAAGGCACAAAAGAAATAAAAAATCAACAAGCATATATCATAGTTTAAGGAATGATTTGATTGCTCACCTTTGGGCATTGAAAGGGTCCAATAAATTTTTTACTTTTTATTTTTTACAAAAAACTTGCATTGCATTGTTGTGTTTAACAAATTTTCCAACTTCCTAATTATGCATGTTAACTTGTCAAACCTATGATGTTTTGATCATTTGTTTTTTCCTTGTTTTCTATGATTGTTGATTTTCTTGTAACATGGTGGAGGCTTTTAAAAGGGTGGATCCTTTTGTTATTTCATTTGTTTGAAGTGTAATCGAATTGCTATGTTTCAATTTGAGATGTGTCCATAGGATCTATAGTTTTTCTTGTCTTGAAAATAGAAGTATTCACCCACCTCATGGGATTATAATTGATTGTTGAGCATGGATAATAGACCATCATAATCTGGTCTTGTATGACGACAATCCTTCCAAAGTAATTATTACCATATCCATGATGCCACAAGCTTGGGTGATGATGGTATTACTTTCTACGTGCTTTATGTTGCATTGATCTTCTTTTACCCTTTTGCAACCTTGTGGTTGTCTTAAAAGGTGAGGTCATAGCAAGGGCAATGCATGTAGCATAAAATGTTAGTGCTCCATTGTTGTCAAGGCTACTACATTCACCAAAATTGGCATTACACTTCATTAGTAGCAACATCTTTTTCACATCTTTTCACAAGTCTACCCACCAAGGTATGTCTTTCAACACATACCAATCATGAATGAAAGTGATTACAACATGTTTTGGTTGTTTTGTTTTGTATAAATCCAAAGCTTTTCAAAATGTGTTTTCAATGCATGTCCTTGATTCACAAAGAACAAACACATTAATGTAATTTCCTATCAATTTGGCAACATCATGTTTGATTATGCCCCCTTTTTCTAAAAGACCTTGCATATCTTATAGCCTAATCAATAAGACATCCTCATTGAAATGATTATTCACCCTATCCCAAAATGTTGTAAATGTTTGCCCATTCCTTATCATTGGGTCTTACAATACATGGAAAAACAAACAGCAAAGTTGGCGCTCCTATTTCATAACAAAGTTCAAGTTATCATTTTTTTTTTGTTTTTAAACGTGACTACACAAGGTTTCCAGCCACTATCATTACAATAATATGCATTCAAGTCCATTATGTGTTTCACTAGATTTTGAGTGAAATTAGACAAATTTACTATGACAAAAGTGGCCAACCCCTTAGTAAATAGGAATTGGTTACTATGGATAGGTGAATTCACTAATAACTAATTGAATTCACCATGGACTTGGCTAACCGCTTGGCATCATTAAATAAATTGATACTGACCACAAAGGTTAGTCAAATTCATTAATAGTAAAATCGTCAAAAATAAATTCATTGATAGTTAATTATGAACCTAGGTGAGGCACTTAAGACCCTTCATTAAACTACTTAACCTAAACTAAAAACCTAACCCACCAAGACATTTAGAACCCACCAACCTAAGGTGTAGATGTGAAGGTTTGAACCCTTCACCTCCTTTCACCTCCATGTTTAAAAAGCAAGTCTTTAACCATTGAATTATTCTTTACAAGAATTTGTTTTATTTTTCATGACATATTATTATGCACATTATTTTTACCCGCAGCTATTCTTGGGTATTCTATCATAGGTTATTGTTGGCTATTTTACATTATTTTACCATAGACTATTTTTTGTTATTTTTGTTATTTTACCCTAGGTTATCCTTGGTTATTCTATCATGGGCTATTGTTGGCTATTTTACATTATTTTATCATAAACTATTTTTGGTCATTTTATCTTACATTATTGTTGGTTATTCTATGTAATTTTACCATAGGCTATTTGACGCACTTGCAAGCTCCTTGATGGACTCAACTACGAGTTCAAAGGTGAAGACAACAAAAGGAGAAGGAGTTGGGGCACGCTCCTTGGCTCGCAACACTTTAGGGGTAGAGGGGCATGCTAGAGGTCCATGATGGGGACTAGGAAGATTGACAAGCAAATCAATTACTCACATGAACCTCCACAAACCAAACAACAAGTTGGTTAGTGCATAGTTGGAGCATTTTGGTGCATGGATGGGCCACGGGCAAACATAAACTCACAAGATTTACCTCGGCCCGAACTTGGGGGAAGCCACCAACTTCCCCCTTATATTATTCTCTATGCCTAGCCACTAAACCAACACCCAAATGTTATTTTGTCCTGGGATTCCCAAATGGGAGTTTTGAAATTCCCAAAGTTGGGACTCTCAAGGCTTTGGGGGCCCATAAACTTTGTATGTAGACCTCCAATTGAGGTGAAGTCTAAAGAAAAATTTAACCCTCGTCGAGAACTTTCCAATGGTATGTGGCACGCCACCTACACGCAAGGAAATCGTGGCGATTCTTGATTTTTAGTGGTTAGGAGTCAAATTGACAAATTGACTCTTAACATTTTTTTGGCCATAGCTTATATTTTAAGTGTCCAAATGGGTCATGCGAGCCCATTTTAGACATCTATGTTCCAAGAGATTTCCAATGATATAATGAACTCTTCAATCTATTAGATTTTGACCTTTGCAATTGTTCTTTGAAGATTCGAGAGTCCATCGAGACTCTAACTCCCAAAGTGAGAACTCATTTGGGAGTGTGGGGGTTCATTCCCTCACACTCTCCCACACTCTCGAGAATATGAAATGTGACTCCTGGTTTTCACACTTGGCCCGCACCTTCGCAAGCCCTTGCCTTGGTCACGAGCCTAAAGTTAAGGTTGCGACACTATTTTTGATTATTTTATCATATGCTATTGTTCGATAATATTATGTTATTTTACCATAGGTTGTTCTTAGCTATTTTATTGTAGCTTATTTTTGGTTATTGTTGATTATTTTACATTATTTTACTACATCTTATTATATCGTAGGCTATTGTTGGCATTTTTACATTATTTTATCCTAGATTATTGATGGCTATTGTATCTTAGGTTTTTTTAATTTAATTTAATCATAGGCTATTATTAATTATTATATCATATGTTATATAAAGATATTTAAATTTTATTTTACCCTAGGTTATTTTTTGTTATTTTTAAAAGTTATTGTTGGTTATTTTATTATAGGTTATTGCCATCATAGATGCTAATGCCATGGAATTTTTTCATATGAATGTTCATCCATGATTTATAATGAACTTATACTTAACTCTTAATTTAGTTTCAATTCACTTTTAGTTAGCTTTTAATTAAATTTTAGCTCACTTCCAACTCATTTTTAATCAATTCTTAGTTCACTTTTAATTCAGTTGTAGTTCACTTCTAGTTGACTTTTAATTCATTTGGATGCAAGCAAGATATTTTATAGTACTTGTTAGCTTGTTTTCTATTTGAAAACACTAAAAAAATAGTCTTTCAAACTTTTAACCTTCCTCTAACATTTCAAAATAAACAAAACTTTTAGATTTTTTCATGAGCATCTTTAACATCCTTCTAGCTTTTCAAAACAATTTAGTCATATCATTTGGACTTTAAAAAAACCCCAATATTTATATAATTTTGTAAGGGTTGGGGATGATTTTAGGTATGAAAACAAATTCCATTAACCAAAATATATATATTAGAATGTCGACCACATCAATATTGAGATGCTTGAAAAACAAAACTTGCAAAAACATTTCACCTACTTTCAAGTATTTAAACTTTATTTTTTAAACTACCACAAATTTTAGGTCCAATTCAAATGCTTGCAAGTAGCTTGAAAAAACATGATTATAACAATTTAGCTTTGGAAGTCCATGTAAACAAGAGTTAAAAAATAATGTACCCAATAATAATAATATCATCTCCATAAAATCATTTACTTGTTAGTCTTTTTATTGAAGGACCTTAATATTTTATTGTTTACACTACTTTTTGTGTATATTTTATGATGCTTTCATCCACTTTTAGTTAATTTTTAGTTCACTTTTAATTCATTTCCATTTAACTATTAATTCATTTTAATTAATTTTTAGCTAACTTTTAATTCACTTTTAACTAAGTTTTAGTTCATACATAGGTATACATGGGTGAACATGGGTTACATGTAAGTTGGAAGTTTCTTGAGAAACTTTTTTGAATTAGGTGCCCAATAGGTATAAATAGAAGTATAATTCCCC
>Ga0116228_10001399_pt1 | contig 20025 bp, 15 predicted proteins | sample S1TSphfallax_2_FD_89694 | JGI IMG/M metagenome (GOLD analysis project Ga0116228, IMG submission 89694) | Host-associated microbial communities from peat moss isolated from Minnesota, USA - S1T2_Fc - Sphagnum fallax MG | ecosystem: Host-associated > Plants > Peat moss > Unclassified | place... | reverse complement strand
TTGATGCAGATTCAAGCTTGATCAACTAATACCTCTTCCTAGTCTAATCCCTAGGCTCCCAACTCGACCCTCTACCCCTTTCTAGAGTTGGAAGCCGGGAGCGTGCCTCCAAGTTTCGACTTTCCGCAACTTGACTTTGTGAAACCCTCAAGTGGGTTTCACACCGTGACTTGGGAGCGCATCATTTGATAACATGTTGTTTCGAGCCTAAAAGAATGTCTTGGTCTTGCATCATTTCAAACTATCTTACAACTTTGATGTCTTGATGACAAAGGACATTAGGGACTTAGTGAAAATGAAAAGCACTATATGATACTCAAACTTTCTCATGATGCAATATGATGATCAAGATGGGTCAAACATTTCCAAGTGACTAAAGAGGTTGTTTTGCAAATCACATAAAAGTTGTAGCCTATAATATAAAAAAGACGCAAAATACAAGTTTGTTATTCATGTTGGCGTTCGAGTTGCTTGTTCTTTTTTCAAACTTGCCCATGGTGTTAATTATCTTCAATGTAGTGAGTTGTTTACAATTGGGAATTCTTATATCAACATGGTATTACATGAGTTTGTTTTTGTAATGAATGTTTTGTTCATAAACCAAATTTGTTGGCCATGAGATGAAAAGTTGTCTTAGGTCATGGAAGGCTTCAAGGACTAATGTGGCCTCCTATTTGTTCACAGTGTAATTGATTGCACATAAATTCACATTCAAAAGCCCAATTGTGCTTTTGCTACGATTTTTTTTTCCTATGGTCCAAAATTCATAGCATGTAGCTACAAACAGTGGTTGATCATCCAAAACATTTTTGCAATGTTTCTTATGGGACTATCATGATCTATGAATGTTTCCAAAGTTTTGTGATTATGTAGCCTTTACCAAAAAACAACTTACAATAGCCTTTTCAATCTTGAGCATGGTGCATAAGATGGCATTTGCCCCTACATTTTGGGGCTCAATGGTTATCCATTTATTCCATGGCTCATGATTCCCCATAAGCAAAATGTAAATGTTAAACATATTATTCTCAAAACAACTTACAATAAACATCATTCAAGGGGGAAAAATCAAGCTGAGAATGCCTTTGGGATGTTGAAAAATATGTTCAAAGAACTTCTATTGAAAAAAATCTACATATCCTTTCCATGCTTGATGTTGTTAACTATTGTTGTATGTTGTATAATCTCATTTTGGATGGACAAAATGTTGATGTGAATTTTTCATGCTTCAATTGGACCAAGAAGATCATCAAGTTGCAACAAGACACCTTCGAAATATTACAATGAATGCAAATGCAAGATTCAATGAAGGAGACCATATTTTAAAAGGTAATGAACTTTTGAAATCTAGCCAACCACTGTTTTTTCAAACATTGATAGGGAACATATGAACACATAAAGAAATATGAACAAATTGTTTTTGAATTGAAATGGAAGGGAAGAGTGGCAATTTGATTCCAAATGACTTGTTGAATTGAGTTTTCACATTTAGCTCAAAGGTAATCATGCTCAAACTAAATTGTTTTTTGTCACATAAATTGTTAACATTTTATTCTCCATGTTCACCATTGGTGTCATGGATGCCAATGCCATGGAGTTCATTCATTTGAATGTTCATCCACGTACATGACTTTTAGTCTAGTTTTAATTCACTCATAATTAACTTTCAGTTTAATTTTAATTCACTTATAGTTGACTCTTAATTCATTATAATTAAGTCATAGTTAAATTATAAATTAAGTCCAAGTTAACTCTTAGTTAATTCCTAATCAACTTTGAGTTAAGTCTTAATTAATTTTCATTTAATTCATAACTAATTCATAATTAACTCCTAGTTAACTCTTAATTAACTCTTAGTTGAATCTTAGTCAACTCCTAATTGATTTTTAATTAAGTCCCAATTAACTTTCAGTTAATTTTCAACTAACTCATAGTTGATTCTTAGTTAGGAAGGTTCTCAAGAAGCTTATTTATTCAATGCATACATAAAAACCTTTTTGGAAGCTTTCTTGAACTAGGTCCCCAAAGCGATATAAATAGAAGTAGGACCCTTCATTTCCTTCAATTTGTTCAACATTAATTTTAAACATGATCTTGCACCATAACCTTGTCATGTTCTTTTTATGTTCATGTTTGCATATGTTAACATAATAAAAATCATTAATGGAAATCTTCAAATATATGATTAAGTTTATGACTAGTATTCCAATCATAAAGAATGAAAATGATTAATAACCCTAAAGTCATTATGAATGAATTGTTTAATAAATAGTCATTTAGAACATGATGTGGCAAATATCATCCATTAATCATAAAGGACATATGTGAAGTCATTAATGATAGTTCAGTCATTGTTTATTTATTTATAATTATTACATATTGGACCCAAAAACTTGGGGAACATTATTTTTTAATTTATAATTTATTATTATTATAAATTTAATATATGTAATATAAATATTTTCAAAAAAAATATCTCATTATTTTTCATCTTATCAATTGTTGACACGTGTCACCATCTAAATTAAGTTTAAAACATAATTTCAATGGGTAAATATACCACCTAATTTAAGGACCCCAAGGATGGAATTCAACTCCTTTACCACCAAGCCACCTGATTTGTTGTGCGAATAATCTAATGTTTATTTTATTTAAACCATACTTCATTTAAACATTACACAAAATTTCAAATTTAATCATTTGTATTTTATTGATAATTCGTCCAAATGAAAAAAATGAAAACTTATTCATAAATTTCCTTCAATGATGTACACAAGTGTATAATTTTTTTCAAAAATGTAAATTTAGTTCAATTTTTTATTTTTTTATTTTGTTAATGAATAACATTTCAATGACCATAATTTGGAAATTTTTAATTCAAACACATGATTTGTAAATGAGAAAACCTTTATGGCTAATACATGAATAAATAAAATATATCTTTCATACTTTAAATCTTCATTTTATTTTCATGAATAAATAAAATATGTCTTTCATGTTTGAAACCTATGTTATACAATTTTACTTCCAATATACCATAATTTTGTTAAAACATTTAATTTGGATATATAAATCCCATAATTTATCCACATAAGATATTTATTAATGGATTATAAATCAAGTATACCTATATACATTAATATTTTTATATTATTCATATTAAATATGAGGTATACATTTAATCTAAATATTTGAATTTAATTTGAATATTGATTAATTAATATTAGAATATTTATTTTAAAACTAAAATTATATTTTTAATTCATTTTTAGACATATAATCTAATACAATTGTGTAAAATATATTTCTACACATATAAATTTTTATTTAATTTTTTGATACAAATTTACTATACAAATAAATTGTATATTTCCCACATCTTACACTTCTATTTTATTTTTAAGTTAAAATATTAAAATATATTAATAATATATTATACTTCTACCATTAAAATTTATTTCAATGTATCATATTTAATTTATTCAAATTTAATATTTAAAATGGATTATATATTAAGTATTTTAAAGAAAAATGTAATAAATTTTCTACATTACCTATATTTATAATATTAATCAAAAGTAGTTCCTTACATGTTGTAGTTTATCATGACCGTTTGTATTATATTAAATTACTAAAAATCAATGTAAAATAATTGTATGACCACATTATTTTTGTAATGACACATCATTTTGACCACGTCATTTTCATAGTTATTATTTAATCATATTCATTACACCAAAAAACTGGTTTTTATGATTAGGACAATTTAGGAATGTTGTCTAAATGTTGTCAGGCAATCATATATAGACTCTAGTTGTTTCCTTTTATGTGACTATAATCATAATTTTGACTATATGAATATGAATAGGACTATAATTAAAACAACATGATTAGTCATCATTTTGAAATATTTGACTTTATTTGACCACTTACACTACTAAAAAATGTGCGTCTACTCCACTAAAACATTTTACTAGTGGACTTTCAAAGTGAAACAAATTCATTATACCCCTTGTTTCATTTAACCTCTAGTCAAACTTGAATTACATATTCATTTGGCAGTGAAAGTACTTCACCAAGGGGTGAAAGTATTTCACTAAAGTTATTTTATTATTATTAAAATTGTATCAATATTGGATAAAAGTTTATAATTAACCATTAATTAGATTTTTCATTTTAAATGTGTAAATTTATTTCTTATAACCTTTAATGCGTGACCAATTAATTACATTATTATATATTACATTATTATTTTTATATAATAATATATAATCATAAAATTATATACAATTTGGATAATGTGTTATATTTTATTTTGAGGCTTCAATTTGATAAAAAGTTAATAATACAATATTGTATTTACTACTCAAGTAATTATACATATATATATTGAAAATTTTAACATTGTGGGCATGGGAATGGAAGAGAGGAAGGGGAGTTGATGCTACTTTTGTGTGGGGCAGAAAGTGTTGTTTTCACAAGCAACGACAATGAAAGAGGACCATGTGAAGTATGTGGGAGCGATGGAAGGATACGAAGGAGTGTGGGTGGGAGTGGAATGGGATAGTTGACAAGGCGGCACAATGGAAGAGTGAATGGGATTCAATAGTTTTGCACACAAGATCAACTGCCATCAAGCTCCTTATGCAACTTAACAATATGAGTGCTAGTGTTTCCTTATTGGATGCTCTCTATTCTCACTACAAAACAATTTTGTTGCAATCTTAAAAAGGTAAGGAACAAACCCTCCTCCTCTTGTTATTGTTCATCTTCAATTAACTTCTTTGTTTATTGCTATTGGAAGAGATCAAGTAAAAGACATCTCTATTTGCTCATACGTTTCCATTTTTTACTTTTTTTTCTTAGAGTGATTCAATAGTACCCAAATTGTTGTAATCTTTTACAACAAAATTAGGGATTTTATAACTATGAATATTATTGTGTTGTTGCTTTTACAGACATTCTTGACCTAGATCTTACAAGGAATCTCATCCCAAACTGGTAGGTAAAAAAAGGCAACAACTTTCACATGAACCCACCCACCCAAGAAAGAAAAAATTCCCCAAGGACTTTGGTTGTAAACAAATGAGATATGCAAAGAGAGAAAACAATTAATACATATGTGTTTTGATCACATGAGTGTTTGTTTGCACAAACTTATATTGACTTGTGACAAATAATGACAACAACAATTATAGCTAATGAATGAAAGGATTGAACAACAATATATTTTTGGTGTTTGTGATTTTATTTTTTATGGAAAGAAGTTGGCCACATTTGTGAAGAACTACTAGTTCTAAAGCTTATTGATTTTAGCAATAGTCACATTGTAATTATCGCGAGAGATGGATTGTTGATGCTCTCAAACTTGACAACACGTGTTCAACCACTATGCCATGAGATGGAAACATGTATAGCATCCCCCCCCCTTCACCCCCTCCGTGTACTAAAGTGGAAAAGTCTCAAAGAGACTCCGTGTATCTATTTTTTGGGGAATCTTTTGACACTTCTTACTAATTGTGTTTTGCTATCAGTGTGAGTTCAATGTTTTGAATTTTTTTGCCCTTGTAGCATTAAATTTAGTTAATTTAATGTTGAATTTTTTAATGCACGTAAAAGCCTTTAATGGGTGTCTTCCAAAAATTGAAAAGTTGTCCCTTCATGGAAATAAGTTGCAGGGTATTGAAGTATTTGTTAATTGCCACCATGTTAATTGCTTTTTCTTCTTTTCTAAAATGATGGTAGAAATTTGCTACATATGCAGTTCTTGTTTTCAAGTTGGATTGAACATCTTTTCATTTGAATGCTGCAATTTGTTTTTTTGTCTTCATGTTTGATGTGGGAGGGTGGGGTAAGGCAGATGGACTCCACTTGCACAAAATCAACAACCACAAGTCAGCCTTTCGTTGGAGGATTTGAATCATTGCATTTTTTGAACCTAGAAGACAACTTGTTTGATAATTGGAATGAAATTGTGAAGTTATCTCAATTGCAAAGTTTGCAATTCATTCCTTTCAAAATGTGGTTTTTGTTTTAGCTCACTCAAAAAAAATTGATAATTTTCTTTCTCACTTAATTAGACTTTAACCCAATAAGACTTGACCTTCTAAATACTCCTCCTTGTTGGAGTTTTGGTCATTCAAATATAGTTCCAATGCAAAGTTCTAGCTTTACATAAATTTTTCAAGGCTACCCATATGTGGAGAAATCAAGTTTGTGTTAAGAGCAATTGCACCAATGTTTAGTATGTGGCCTTGCAAAAGAAAATTGGATGAAGAAAAGTCAAAACATGCCTAGTTTGACTCAACAAAATGGTTTTGGCCCAACATTTTTACACAAGATGTAGAGGCTAGTAAAAGGCACAACAAAGCCTAACACCTATTGTTGATTAGCTAGATAGTTTGATTGGTCCAAGTGGGTTGCTATTAGTAGTCACCCACCTATTTGCAATCCTAATTTTAATTTTATGGGTAGGGTTGGAAAAAAAAAAAAACTAGACTTGGATGTGAAAGGTATTTTTGTATGGTCACATATTGAATGCCACTAGGGATGTTCAAAAATATTCATAATGGGTGGAAATATGGATTTTGAAATTTGCACTCTTATGAAACATGAACATGAATTTGTGAGAGTGAAAGTTTGTGTTGTTTTTTTTGTTTAAAGGTGCAACTTGTAACAATTATATTCGAGTGGCAATTGCCTTCAACAACTCTAGTATCTAGACTCTTCTAACTTTATTGTTAATCGTTATTACAAGGATACAAATTTCAAACCTTTGCAGCATTACAATGCCTTTTTTTAGATGCAACCTTAAAATACGATTAATCATTCTAGACTTAATATTTTTTTCTTGCACCGACAATTAGTGCATCAAATTTGATGTCAACAGTCCATATGAATGGTCATGTTTGTTGCCATATTAAGGTTTCATGATGGCATGATTGCAGTTGGGAACAAAATCTCAGTGCAGTCTTCTGTGGATGCACTTGATCAATTTGCTGCTTTTGAGGTGCTATAAAATATACCCTTTTTTTTCATGCCCATAAACAGTAGTTTGATAACATTAGGCTTGTCATAATGTCAAGTGTTGGAGAAGAAGCTTGTTGCATGTCTATCTTTCCTCTCTTGGGATTTCTTTTGTTTGAAAAATGATTTTTTTTTTTAATGTGCAGGAAGTTCGACAATCTTAGAATCCATTAATAGATTTTGGAAATGGTGTTGCACCTTACTACATGTTGATTACGCACTTGGGGAAAATCACTAGCTTCAATGGCAACAATGTAAATAAAACAAGTGTTTTGCATGTTATACCTCTGCTTGTTCTAATTTCTATGTGGAAGAACCCTGTGGGTTTCATAGCTATAAACAATATTAGTGTAAGAATTGGGTAAAAGTATTAGCCTCCTTAGTGTTCAGATGCAAACCTTTGTAGCCATGAGAATAACAATTATCTCATGTGCATTTTTTGTTCAACTTATGTAGGTGGGGATCTTGTGCAGGTAGAAGCAAGAAAAAGAAGAGATGCATAAATTAGGTTTTTCCATCAAGCCATTTAACATTCTTTTTTTTTTGCCATCTTGATGTGGTTAGGAATCTTTTTTGTGTGGGTTTGTTTTGAATGTTTTGCTCTTCCATTCATTCAAGATTTCTCCATCAAATGCAGTCATAGATTTTTGTTTTGGTGAAAATGATTTTTTATATGATAATGCGCAAATATGTGCATCTTGTAAGAAACACCATGCAGAGAAAAGACATGGAAAAGATCATGAAATTTAACCCCCAAATGTTTTTCTTTTCATGAACTTACCATTTTTATTGGAAAGAAAGGTACCCATCATTTTGTTTTAGGTGGGAATGTTGCATTTGTAGGTTTAGGGTTTAGGGTTTACCTTAAGCCCTAAACCTTGGGACCATGAAAATGTCACCTAACAAGTTCCAAAGACCATGTAACTTGTTTTGAAAACAAACTTGACAAAAAGGCTATCAAAAATTGGCCTCTATTGTAAGGGATGGATCTCATTCCAGTAGAATTGTGTGGGACACATGTTTGAACATCTCTGATTGTTGCATGATGTGCCTATGGACTTGGATGGTGTTTCAACTAGAAAAACTTCCACAATGGGTTTTTCCTTGATTTGTGCACACCTTCCCAAAATACCAACAAACTTAGAACCGGTGCCATTGTTCACATGTAGAAAATAAAAGAAATGTTGTGATCAATGAATCATAAATAGCTATAGAGTTTTTCCATTCCCCATGGTTGAATCCAAGGATTGGTCCAATTCTTGAGCTTTTTTCCAATAAAAAACATGTCAATGCAATTGGGAGGTTAATAACAATTTTGTGATGATTTTGTAAAGGCCTTATGTGGTCATTATTGAAGGAGTTGTTGAAGGGGGTTGGAGTGGGATTGGTAGAAGAAAACCTTTATGGACTTTTTGCAACGTTCTCATGGAACCTCTATTAGCATTATTCATGCACTAGATAAGTATATTATGAATCCTTCAAGACTGTTATTTAGTGATCTCCTAATCCACATCCAACAATCTTGATCACAAATCAAGTTTAAAATTTCTTTATTTTATAGTTGTTAGATATTACTACACATAATCTTGAATGCAATATTACATGAAATATCTACTTGCATAGTGAGCATGTACTACTAGTTGGCAAATAATAAAAAGATACCTCAATGAGCAAATTCCAATGTATTTTATGGATCATACACAAAAATGTTAAAAAATGATGAACAAAGTGGTGAATTTATATATGGATAGTGAATACAACAATTAGTGATTTTATGTGTTCATTTTGGAAAAAGGTGCAAGTTCTCTTTTGCTAATACACCACATACTGTTTTGGTAAAATTAAATAAATATCTAGCATTGGAATTAATGTGAAGTCCAAGGAGCCTTAGATGCTCAGCCCTAAAACTTGAGAGAACATGGGCAACCTAAAAGGATGACTTAGTCCAATAATTCTAAAATGCTCGACACTAATAATGTGTTTCTACTATTTGGTACTTGGAGATTTTGTTATGCAGATACTGTATAATTTGTGGGCTATTGAATTATTCATGAAATCTAAAGAAGAATTGGAGATGTCTGCAAACCATGGAGGAGGTTCCTTGAGTTAAACAAAGACATCAAGTGAACAACATCCATTATTAAAGATTTGCTTGTCAAGACGCTTAGCTTCTTTAATCACAACTATTTTACAACAACTTTTAAGGTTCGTTTGACCTTTGTTTAGGGTTACAAAAAAAATATAGGGTTAGTTTGGCCTCATTGGAGCTGCATCATAATTTATTGTAGCTCTTAGACCATCCCAAGTTTGGTTAACTTGTGTTGTAATTGACCATCAAGCACATAGGTATAGGGTGCATAATAGTAAGCACCCTATGTTAGGCATTGCATGTTGCAAAGAAAATTGTTTCCTTACAATGGTTGTTAATTGTTAATGGTTGTCATGTCATGGAAGCTAAAATCCTCTTGCCATGTTTTCGAAGCCAAAACGCACAATGTGGTTACAACTTATATGCACCAACTTCACAAACATTTGAGTTCATTTCAAGTTGGTGTTAGGTAATTCATCATTACCCAAGTTGTAATTTTTCAACAAGTCAGAATTCGACTTCACTAATCCTATGCATTCTTTGTCATTTTTGTAGTTGTATGAATTTAGGGTCTATTGTGCTAGTCAGTGATTGTGTTCAAGACTTGATCTTTGCACGAATATAATGTGAAATGTTGTTCATACTAAGGTATGGGTATGTTATGTACTTAGTTAATGTGATTCTAGTTTATTATTCATACTCAAATATGGTGATGCTATGTACTTAGTGTGGGTTGTACTTGATGTTGTTCAAGGTTGTAGATAGTTACACATCTCCTTACTAAACAACGAATAAAAATTGTTCGAATAATTCATTGGTGGTGCATATTAGCCATGTGTGTAAGGTGCAGGCATATTATTGAATGCACATTGGAGGATGCAATCTACTATGGACACATGTGTCAAAATACAAATGTATCAACTACATTATAAAAAGGTAGGTGCATTCCCCATAATATACTTGTCACATAGGCTTCAGAGGTGCCTATGGTCTAGATTGTGCCATGCGAGAAAAGAAGATTTGTTGTTGCTTTTCACGTTACCGCCACCTCCCCTCTTGGTTTTGCCAATGCATACCAATAAAACCCTAATAAAACCACAAGATGTAGGTGTCATAAGCTACCTTCATCTTGATTATGGTTTGCTTATAACATAATTTTCCCTAAATGGTACACATGTGGATGCAACCTCTTGCATCTCATCTCCTCATGTGCATGGATTTTTTCATACTTGCATGCATATGGCATGTACCACAATCATATACTTTGGTTAATTAGGATAACTGAAACATTGCTACAACAACATATTCAATTTTGTAAAATTTTGATGCTTATCAATATGATAACATTGTCGAGCAGCACTACAACTTTTGTTGCATGCTATTTTAAAACCACAAGTTGCAAATGCCACAAATTGATAGTTTCTGGTTATGCAACCCCCTAGATTGGGCTAGGTTTCTATGTTCATGATAGGTAAGGCATGTGTGGCTCATTTAATTTATTAAGGACAAGCAAAATGCAATTAAAGACGCCCTCTTTAAGTTGTTACGGCTTGAACGGGGACTATGTGGACATTTTCTTGGAGGTTATGGGTCTTAAAATATTAAGATATTATTACTAGGACTTTGATTTTGCTTATGGGGATGTAATTGAAACTCATGATGTTGGACTTTGTAGATTGGGTTTTCTAAGTTTTCTAAGGAGATCAAGGTTTACTTATCATCAAGATCCATTGCTTATAAATAATGGACATTAGGAAATTGTTACAATTCATTTTCTATGGTATAGAAAACACCATGTTATGGCCCTAGAAAATATATGAACATATTAAACATCCTATACCCTACTTTCAGTATTATGTACATTTTTTGTAGGTTTGAAAGCACGTCTTATATTGGAAGAAAAACCCACCATCAATCAAAGTCCCATGTGAAGTCATGTGTCATCATGGGTAGTGTTTATGAGGTGAACTATCCCTGGTTTTTTGTAAGTCAGTTTCAATGGAAAACAATTTGACAGTTGGTGGATGCACTTGAGCTGATGAGCCCATTTAAAGGTGAATGGATATGATTATCAATGTATATATGGTCTTTCTATATGTCAACATTTTGTAATTAAGACTACAATTAAACCAATGTTGTGTTTGTAACTGTTGTATCCTAATGGATGCTTTTAAAGAGCCACGTTAGGAGCCACAATTATGATTTATCAAAGTCAGTTGGACACATGTAGTTTTTAGATTGGTTTTCTTTGTAGTTGGTTCACTTTTGGGAATTATTATGGTAGGATGGCTTGTTACAAAGTCATTCTTTTTTGTAGATATTGAAAATACAATATGTAAGGTATGTATCATGTTGAATTTAAACTATAATTAAATGGATGCCTATGAATACACCTAGCCTATCACAATCATCAATATGCAATGAGTGGCTACTTCGACTTCACAAAGTTGAAAGAATGTTTGTCTTACAATGTTCTTATTTTGTTTCAACAATTTTTTTAAAAAATTCAGCAGAAATAAACTTTAGTAGGGTGGATATAGAATCTGGGTGTTGGATTATGGTGGGAAAATGGGTGTACAATTCAGCCATTAGGCTATGTGGACTTTTAGCATATATATTGTACATTTATACATTTTATGCAATGCATGATCTTTATTGTATTATTAACATCAGAGCACTACAAGATTCTTGACATACATTTCATGTTGTTTGAATTGTGCCACCACAAGTGAGGATGAATCTTAATAGGTTGGGTTCATTTGGAGTGAATGGCCCTTTGAACCATGTAGTTCGATTGCGTGCAAGAAACCAAAAGCTTTGGCAATAAGAAAAAGCATACGCCATCTCGAAGAGGCATTATAAGATGACCTGCAATTGTAATTTTTGCCATGGAGGCAAGTCATACTTGAGGATGGTGGTTCATCAACACCTTAACACCTATGGACATGACCCCACTTTGTGATGTGTCAAGCCTGGATGGGTAAAACTTGCACGATCACCCTTTAATTCACAAGCTAATTCAATTTGATGAATTAACACATCTTTGTTGTGGGATTAAACACATGTTTTGGATAGTGCTACTAGCCATGCACACCACCATGAGAAAAATACTTAGCCTTCTAGCTCTATTTTCAAGTGGACAAAAGGATGGACCTTGTGATTTATAATTGTTTTCTTTCCACTTGGAGGAAAACTATGTATATAAATTTTGTTCATAGTTTGAATTGCATGCCCAAGTTTATTAAATTTATGTATTTCAATTATTATGTTTTGTACCCTATTATGTTTTATACCCTATTGTGTTCCGGGGTGGAAACTTTGTACATCTAGACTTGAAGCAAAAGGAAAATGGTTGACCATATTTATATTGGTTCAAATACTCTAGTTACTTTGTGAACCTAGGACATTCTTCAAGGAGCAGTTCAATTATGTATGTCATAGTTAACCTATTTATCTATGCACTTGTTGTAGAATGCACCATCCAATTCGTTTGATGAGGATTGGGTGCTTGGTGGGCATATTACTCTTCTAATAATGAACCACCGTTGCCAAATGTTGGAATTGAGGATTGGGTCTTTAATGGGTAGGCTATTGTCGCAATTCCATCTTGTGAACCACCACTGCCCTCTATACAAGTTGGGGCCAACAATGATGATATCGAGTTGGGGGTTTAAATGGCAAGGGCCTTGAATGAAACTTGGTAGGCGTACGTGTGATGCAATTGTGGATGAATCCATAAGGGAAACTATGAATCAAGGTAGTAAAGATATTTTTGAATTAAGGATTGACATGGACTTGGATGGGGGTCAAGGAGAAAGAATAGTTATGTGTAAACCTGGATCAAATGACCCCCACTTCTTGAAATTAATATCATAATCTAAGGTGCCATTGTATGGAGGGAGTGAACTTAGTAGATTGATAGGCACCTTGATGTTGTCAAATACATGTGCAACACATTGGGTCACAAATGGCTTTGTGGATGAATTGTTGGCATTGTTACAAAATTCCATTTTGCCAAAATTTAACACTGATAAGGTCATCATGTTTGAAGAAACTTTTTAGTCTAAAAATGTTATAATTCTTTGTTATGGTAAGTATAAATATGTGGTTTTACAACGAATAATACCTAAAGCCAAAATGTGGGTTATTGCTAAGGCATCCACATCAACCTTGTATTGGCATGTGTGATGAATTAATCCAAGGAACAATAATTGTTGTTAAATGTTTTGACAACAACTATCACATTTAATATAAACATGGAAGTTAAAAACTATTATAATTTTCTAGTATGCTTGAAATATCTTACCATTTTGAAGTTGAAGTCCTGCATAAAAATATGCAATTGGAAGTCATAAAGGTGATCAAACCTTCTTTAAAAAATTTGAAATATTTTTACATGCACAATTATAATCATGTTAGATTCATGTTTCAAGGCTTTGTGTATTGTGGAAAAGTTAGTGGGACATGCAAATGTGATCTAGTTGGCATTTGAGTATGTTTTCAAGGTTGTCATTCCTCTTCTAATGGGTGTGCTTTGATAAGATGAATGTTATTACCAATGCATATGTTGTAGCAATAGTTTATATTTTGGGACCAAATGTTGAAAAAAATATGTTTGGTCTTAGGGGTTCAAGTGAAAAACCTTTTCAAACATTAATCATCAAAAAATTATCCTTGTTCAAGAAGCTTTCTAGATTCCTTCATAGATACACATGCAAATCCACTAGCTTTGTGGCACATGCACATGAAAGCCAATTTCCAAATGAGGTTTTCTTTGTAAAACAAATTATTGGAATCCTAGGTTCACAAATAAAAATTAGTACAATAGCACAATATGTGGGTTATAACATCTACGATCTCTTGCAACTTGTAAAAAATGCACCTTAAAACCACATGTATTCATGCCATTTGCTAGAAACCTACATTTGTAAATGCATTGGCCTTAAAATATCTAGCATAATGTATATGCATTGTTTTAAGTTGATTGGATTTGACCTTGTGAAAGGTTTTTGCAAGGGGGAATAACAAGCTCAACCAAACCAACCAAAATGCTTATTGTAGCACCCATGTAGGTAAGAACTTTGAAACTAATTATTCTATGCATGATTATGTTTGCATTATCTATATCTAAACTTGGAACACACGTATGTGTAGGACCCATTGAGTAGTAGGATCCCATCAATTCAAGCACCTAAAGTAATGTCTCTGCTTGTAAGAGTCCAAAATTCTATGATTGTTATCTATGTGTGCAAATATTGCATAGAGCATCAAAAGATATACTTGTTCACCCTTCTTATGTTTTGCCAACTTGATATGCTTCTATTTGGTCAATCTTGTGTGTAGTAGAAAGGTTTTGATTCTAATTTCCATTGACATGTGGTTATACCAAACCCTTGCCACAATTCATCAGAGATTGTAGTTATTCATTGTGCCATGTTCCATTCCTATCTTGTACAAATTGACAACTTTGATAGAATATGACATATGAAACCCATATGCATTCCAACCCAAGACCAAGCTCACTGAAAGCAACCAAGGTGCCAATTGCAACATCCAAGTTCAATCCAACGCAAATAACCATTGACGACTTATTTGATCTATAATTTAGTTAATGTTATATTTCTAATACCATATTGACAATGCAAATTAATTTTTATATTTTTAAATGTAATAAGACTTTAATGATTATATGTGTTTTCAAAGGTTTAGTTTGCAACTTGATGTTATATAGATTAAGGGTGTGGTGATCACACACATGATAGATGTAGATTGGGATTGAAATCTACCTTTGGGATCTGATTTTTAAGAGGAAAACATCCGCAACAATGATTTGTGGTTTGCATGGTCGTAAAATTGGAAGCAAAATCATACCTTTGGATTATATGGCTATGCAAGTAAGGGAGGTGTTTATGCCTAATGCAACAATGCCATTTAGTGAGATAACTGGAGACACCCAAGTTGACACACCTCCAAGTTCCTTAATGGATTCAACTGCAAGTCCAAAGGTGAAGACATCGGAAGGAGAAGGAGTTGGGCGTGCTCCCTAGCTCGCAATATTGTGGGGGTAGAAGGGCGTGTTAAAGCTCTGGGATGGGGATTAGGAAAATTGACAAGCAACTCAATTACTTACATGGACCTGCACAAACCAAACCACAAGTTGGTTAATACATAACTGGAGCACTTTGGTGCATGGACGAACCACATGCAAACACAGACTCATAAGATTCACCACGGCCCAGACTTGGGGGAAGCCACCACCTTCCCCCTTATAGTATACTCTATGCCTGGCCACGGGACCAGCACCCAAATGTCATTTTGTCCCAGGACTCCCAAGTGGGAGTGTTGAGATTCCCGTAGCTAGGACTCTTATAATTTTAGGGGCCCATAACTTTGTGTGTAGACTTTCGATTGACATGAGGTCTGAAATAAAGTTGTAGCTTTAATCAAGAGCTTTTCAATAGTATGTGGCACGCTTCATGCACGTAAGGAAATCGGGGGCGATTCCTGACTTTTAATGGTCGAGAATCAAATTGCCAATTTGACTCCCGACACTTCTTTTGGCCATAACTTTGTTTTAACTGTTTAAATGGGTCATGTGAGCCTAATTTAGATATCTAAGTTCCAAGAGCTTTCCAATGATATAAATAACTCCTCAATCCAATAGGTTTTGACCTTTACTATTTCTCTCTAAAAATTTGGGAGTCCATCGGGATTCCAATTCCCAAAATGAGAATTCACTTGGGAGTGTGAGGGTTCATTCCCTCAAACTCTCCTGCATTCTTGGGAACATGAGATGTGACTTTTAGGCTTCCCTCTTGGCCTGCACCCTACAAGCCCTTGCCTTGGTCGTGAGCCAAGGTTAGGGTTGTGACATAAGTTCAAGAATTTAAAATTTCAAAAGGGGCTATTCGGAGCTCAAAGTTCTTCAAACTTGTTTGCCCTCAGTGAAGTAACCAATGAACAAAACTCCCCACATGATGGTTTAATATGTCTTTCTAGTTTGATGTAGTAATCCCCAAATTCATTATATATGTATAATGTATAATGTTTCAAAATTAATAGATTTTAATTTTCCATTTCATTTCTTGGGTTGATTTGTGACTGGATATCATAACTTGTTCATGCCTATTTTAGTCCTACCCTTCAAATTTTTGGAACCTTTAAATAATCGCATATTAAGATATAGACACCTGTAATGACTAGTTTGTATAGGTCCAACACCAAATTTCAAACCTTAATTAGCCATTCAAACCCATTTTAAAATAAATGTCCAATTGTAGATTGACATTTGGCATCATCACAAAGTTGGATAACAACACCATAATTCCCATTTACATTTTTTTTAAATAATCAAAATCTTAAAATGACACGTGGCAAATTGCCAATACCTTGATCTAAAACCTTGCCTAGACATGAAAACCTTAAAATAATATTAAACCAAACTAAACATGTGTTCCATTGTTGTTATTTGAAATCAAACCCTAAAAATTAAAAAATAGATAATGAATTCATATAATATATCCATATGTCACTTCACAATTGCTTGTATTGGACATGATTTTTTTAAAAAACCTTAACAATTTAAGGACAGTACACATGTCATGATTTAAGTGGCTACAAAAGCCTTAAATTCAAAATGATACATAATGAATTTTTTCCATTACTAAAACAAGAACATCCACGTGGCAAATTGTTTATTTTTTGATTATCAACCCTAATTTATACCTTGTCTGAAAATAACAAATAACAAATGAACACATGGCACCATCACAATGTATTAAACCAATTTTTTAATTTCATATTCGATCAATTACATTTTGCCACATATACAAATATGATTAATCCACAACGTTGACACATGTATTAATTTAATTCAACCATGCGGTAGGTCTGTGTTGACCATTGGTAGAAGGAAGCCTTTCACAATATGAAGTTACGCATGGCGAATTCATGTCTAAACACATGGATACATCTTGCAAGGAACTATAAGGCCAACTAGCAATCGATCATGTTTTTAATAATTAATTTATTGTCATTGAATATGTCAATCCAACAACTTGTGTTGATCAATATAAACCATTGATAAGTCATAATTGACAAGGTTTCAAGGGATTATAATCATTTAGGACATAGTCCAAAATGGTATTTGCGATTATGGACAGGTAAAGGATTAATGGTAAAAGTAACTTGTCTAACATGACTAAAAAATCATGTAATTGCATGTGTTATAAGCGACTACAAATGTAGTCCTTTATGTAGTTGGAAAAGACATGATTTGGTATAATGATTTGAAATGACTTTATCTTAGTCACATTTTCAAATGATATTTTAGACATCCATGTCATTTTGTCATCAATCATGGATGCTATATGAATGAAAATTTGTAGTGAAAAATCAATGTCATCTTCTTATTATCACGCCATCATCTATTAATCAAATGCACCATTAATATATGACTATAATTTTTACCACGTAGGATTTGAACTAATATCCTATGACTATAATCAATTATGTAGTCATTTATAACATCTAGTCATTGATTTCTTGCTTGTAAAGGACAAAATTCCTTCTAGTGGATGCATTTTCACATTTTTCTTGCACATCTTGTGTTTTTGTTTTTAGTTGTTATGTTCTTGTTTTTGAATCACATAATCTTGTCTTGTTTTTTATTTGAAAATTAGATTTAGACCTTTTTTTTAGCCTTTATTCTTGTGCATCTTCATGTCCTTGACAATTGGTTCCTCATTAGATGAAAATTCAAACATGTGAATTGGTAGTAGCATTTGTGTTTTATCTTAGATGAAATTGTGACATAATGTAGAACTCATATTGGACAAAACACTCACCATGTTTTTGTTCATCTTGTATTTTTTTTTGGTCCTTCCTTTTCACATATTTTAAATGTGCGTTGAAAGTCTTTTTTAAAAATTTGGTGCGATTATTATCAATGTCTTGTTGAATAATGTTGTTTTGGTCCATGGCATCCACAATGTTTTTGCTATGCTTATATGTGGCCTCAATGACCAACATGAAGATTGACATCCATTTTCTTTCTACTTTTGTACTCCCTGAAGTTGTCCTTGTGGTAGGCATCGGCTAGCTGCTACCTTTCATAGGTGTAATGAAATTTGAAAAATCACCAAGGTTGATGATTCCATGATGTTGAAGATTATTTGGTATAAAAGATTATGAGATATCATCTAGATTGATTGTATCTTTCGGATTAGCTTCATGATTGATGTTAGTGTTCATTTACTAAGCATCCTGACTATCTTTAGGAACATTATCTTTTCCCAACAACTCTTGCATGAAGGAGCAAGATGATTGCATAGGAAAGTGTTCCTCTTGTTCTTTGTTTTGATGTACATAAATTCCATCTCCTTGTGCATTGAGGTCTTTCACATGTATTGCAACATTGATGTTTCTTTCCCTTTGAATGCCTAAATAACATTGTAGCACTCTTCATTGAATTGCTTTAGGAATTGATTTGTCATTGTTGATACAATTCCACCCTTGCACATCTTCTCATTTCTTGGTGTCTTTGAATTTGTTTTTGATTATAGGTATTTTGACAATTTGGTCCACCTTTTGGTTGCAAGAACCATGTTGGATCTTGGATCGACAAGATGCTTCAAGTAGATGTGTTCTTTGTGTTTATTGTGGACCAATGCAAGCACCTCCTCTTGATTCCAATTGGTGTTGCGTTGTTGTGAGGGACCAACTCCACTTGATCTGGTGCCTTTGGGTTTTCCTTTTGCATTTTTTGTTGTATTGCTGCTTAAATTATTCATTGCATCCCAAGCCTCCATTCCCAACTAAACTACTGTAATGATGAGATGAAATGCTTGGTATGGAATTAATGCTTGCTGTAAGTACAACATAGATGATATGTTGGTAATTGTAAAACTGATGTTTATTGCAGAATCACTAGAGATGATATGTTGGTAATTGTAAATCTGATGTTTATTGCATAAACAATAGAGGTTGCAAAAATGATGTTTGTTGTAAAGACAACATATATGATATGTAGAGATCTAATGCTTACTACAAAGACAATATTGATTGCAGATCTGATGTTTGTTGCAGAGGATTTTGTTGCCAAAAACAATAGAGGTTGCAGAGATGGTGCTTGTTGACAAGATGTTACTACCAAGGTGGTTGTTGCCAAAGGACGTTGATGCTAAATATTTTGCTACCAAAGATGCTACTCTATAGATGTTCTTGAGATGCTATTCTGCAAACGTTCTTGCTCAAGATTATTTATACCAACACAATTCTGTCATAGATGCTTGCTGGCATAGCAAATTGCTGCAAAGTAATGAATTCTATAGACTTTGCTAGAGGTGCTTGTTATCAAAAAATATACTACTGCTAAAAATGCCTGGTGCCATAGAAAATTGTTGCAATTTGTAAATATCTAAAGACATTGTTGATAAATCCAATTGCCACCAAAAACACTTGCTGCCATTGTTGTACAGACACATTCTGCCATCGGTTTGTGCTGCAGAGACCCTTCTACATAGACGCTTTAAAATTTTGGCAATGGAAAATTGTTTATGGCGATGATGAAGAACCAGAACACAGAAGGATTGCTGATAAGTTAATAGTTCGAATTCTTGTGCAGTAAGCTATCAGCAATGTTAAGTGCAGCACATATTTTTTTTCCAAACATTTCTACCATAATGTCAATAAACTAACACCTTTCCTAGCACAAAAAATTAGGGCAAAAAAAACACTACTGCGTCATCTGACATGTCATCTATTTACAAACAACCTGTGACAGGTTTGAATAGTGATTGTTACTTTTTGTTTTAACTTCTACACTATCTCCATGTGTGAACGGACCATAAGTCTAACAAGGACAACAACGACACGAATAACAAGGACAAGAAGGTTGTATAACTTAATGG
>Ga0116228_10001398_pt1 | contig 20031 bp, 24 predicted proteins | sample S1TSphfallax_2_FD_89694 | JGI IMG/M metagenome (GOLD analysis project Ga0116228, IMG submission 89694) | Host-associated microbial communities from peat moss isolated from Minnesota, USA - S1T2_Fc - Sphagnum fallax MG | ecosystem: Host-associated > Plants > Peat moss > Unclassified | place... | reverse complement strand
CGTGGTGAGTCTTGTGGTCCGAAGTGCCCGTGGCTTGTCCCAACACCAAAGGGTGTCCCGGAATGTGAACTAACCACGTGGGTGGTTTGTTTTGATGCAGATTCGTGCTTGATCTACTAAGTCTTCTTCCTAGTCTAATCCCTGGGCTCCCAACTCGACCCTCTACCCCTTTCTAGAGTTGGAAACCGGGAGCGTGCTACCAAGTCTCAACTTCCGCAACTTGACTTTGTGAAACCCTCAAGTTGGTTTCACCCCGTGACTTGGGAGTGCGTCACAAGGTCCATCATCGATGGATTACAGCTTGGAGCTAGAGGCGGAGTTCCCAACGGACATGGTGATCAAAATGTAAGGCAACGCAGCCAAAAAAACTCACAGAACAGTAATAGGACGAACTCTAGGGGAAGAACGACCTTCAAAGCTCTACACGAATGCTTGAAGCTTCACCTCTCGGCAACGTTCATCTCAGCCATGCTCCTCACGCGAGGCTATTTCCTGATCCTCTTCAAGAACAAAGAAGGTGCCATATCAACCAAGAAGCTTACAACGGTTGAGTGGAGTGGGCTCAGCCTCTCCTTCTTAAGATATACGCCAAATTTCGACGCCAGCGCGCAAGGAGCGGAAGCGCTCCTCAAACACATGATCAAAGTCCAATTCCCCGACCTTCACGGGTAATTCTGAAACGCGAAAGCGCTTGCCATCATGGCAAGCAAACTTGGCGAAGTGTTGGACATCGAAGCTGCCGACTCATACATGAAGAGGCCAGCCGGTCCCATGGTAACAATCGAAGTTAGAGATATCGCCAAGCTGGCGGGGTACATTAAGATCCCTTCCACGGCGAAAGGAGCTTCAGCCATGGACACAATACGCTAGAGGATTCTCTACTCAGGCCTCCCGAATCAGTGACGGAAGTGCCACAAGTTCGGACATTAAGCCCGAATTTGCAACACCAACAAAAACAAACCTCAAGAAGGGCCAGCTCACCACAACTCCCTCCTGAGTGCGAATCTAGGGAGGCTCCCAAACTCACGCCCGCCACCTCAAGACGCGACTTACGAAAGCAAGTTGGGACCCCCTCCGAAAGCTTCAACTGATTCACAAACCACGAGGAGCAACAAAACGCGTGCAAAAATGAAGATTTCAACAAATTGCCCCTTCACCCCCAAACAATCGATCGGCCTGATCAAAAAACATATCAAGAGCTCAACATTTGATCCCGGCCAATGGAGCTCAACGATCGGCGATCAAAAGGATCAGGACATGGCTGAGCCTCCAAAATTTCCAAGCCGCTCCAAAAGCAAAACTCGGACAAACGTTGAACAGCCCCCAGATGGGGACACGACACCAAAGATTAAATTAAGTTTTGGAATACCAGGACTGGCCAACCCACAAGCACTCGCCTTAGAAGCGAGCGCCAACCCGTTCGCCAGCCCAGGTGAAGGAAATCGAGGAGCTGAACTGTGCAACAAGCTTCATGAGGATGCAATGGAAGGCTGGTCCTTCCAAGGAAGAAGGAGGCACGCCCCTAAACTCGCCTCGCCCCGACAAGAACTTCATCAGCCCCTCCCCCGCACCCCACAACTGGAGATAACGCTGGGGGGAAAAGAAGGCAATTGCACTCCGAGGTACACCCCTCCCTCTTCACCTCCCTTGACATCTCTGTCCCACCAAACTGAGAATTCTTTAGAGCCAGAGTGTGGCCAGTCCTGGTCAGGGAGAAGAATTCCCAAAAGGAGACGCTTGTGCACTCCAAGAACCAAGCCCGACTGAGCCTCCCACTCAACATCAGAATCACAGGACCAGCAGATACAGAATGGTCCCACAACTCAGCCTGGGCGGACCTCACCCAATGTCTAGAAATGGAATTGGAAGAGAAGGTCCTAAGGTATAGGTTAACATTCAAAGACCGGCCCCAGCTAGAATGGAGCTAGCAAGAGCAAACGAGTAGAGGAGGGACGGAATGCACCATCTTAGCTCACATAGACACCGGAACAAGCGCCCTGAGCATTCAAAACAAGTGCCATTTGCATTAGAAAGCTTTAGATCGCATACCTGGAATGAACAATGAAGTCAAATTCTAAGCCTTGGCGCACAACCTTCTAATGAAGACCGAAGCAGAGAACTCGGCCCATCAAGAGAACAAGAATCGCTCGACGAACATTCAAGCTTCCCCACAGGCGAGTAGAAAAAAACGATTCACCAAACTAGACATCACAACGTTGATCCCCCCACGGATAGACAACGCCACTCTCACACGCACTGACCGAGAGACGGAGGACGGCAACCAAGACCTCTCGACAAGGGACACCAATAGGACCCCGGGATCGATCGGCCCACCAATCGCCCGGAACCGACTTACCTATGATTAAAAAACCATTAACTCTGGTCTCCCTCAATGTCAGGGGCCTGAAGGGCGATTCGCCCAAGTCGAAAGAAATCAAGACCTGGCTAGCCTCACTTTCCACCCCCCCCCCCAATCCTCCTCATTCAATAGCACCACCTTGGGAAGGAAGGAATCCATAATTCCGCCAGAGGAATCAAGTTTTGGAAAGGCAACTCCTTCTGGAACGAAGGAATCCCCATGGGTCGCTCATAAAGGACTAGTGCATGCACAACAATTATGGTCAACAGGGCGACTGCTCCTCTCGTCAAAGAACATAGTATCCTGATGGAAGGACGTGCGTAATTCATCACTCTCCAATCCCCCAACAATGGGACCCTAACCATCGTCAACATCTACGCCCCGTGCTCCTCCAACGATAGAGCCCCACTCTGGCATAAGATAAACCAAGCCGAGTTCACCTTGGATCACATCATTGTGGGAAGCAACTTCAATCACCTAGAAGAAACTGACTGCAGGGGTATCTCCAGCAAGAGACAAATGCACAAGAAAGAGGCAACCTCGTGGCATCACATGACATTGCACTATGGACTGGTTGACGTTTGGCAGCTCGACAACTTTCGCAAGATGTCAAAAAAGGAGTACACCTACGATAATGGGAGATCAGGAGCGAGCTCGGCCATGTCACGAATCGACAAATTCCTGGTCTCACAGGACATAGACGAAAGGGGAGGCAGAATAGAGACAACGACATCTATAAGAAAACTCTCAGACCACTCGCCTCTAATCAGCATGGTGTGGGGGCAACCCCCCCCCCCCCCGACAACCCCCCATGTTTCTTCGACACCTCCTTGTTGAGCGAGGAAAAGAGTAAGCAAGAGATGTTGGAAGCATGGACCGGGGACCTACCGCGCCCCACCAACGAACGAGATTGGTCGACCTGGCTTGAGCCTGCAATTGGAAGAGTCATGCACAGTAACACACGTCTTGCAAGAGAAAAAAAACGCGCTCAGGGAATGCGCATTAGGACATATGCCAAAAAAATATAACTGGCGGAAATCCAGCTCCAAAGAGACCTGTCAAATGAGGAGGTGAGGGACATTCTCTCCAATGCTCAGGGCAAGCTCGCGGAAGTCTTCCAAGACTCTATGGTGCACAGCCGGCATCTCTCTTCGGCCAATTGGCTCAGGTACGGGGACACCTATTCCAAAGCCTTTTTTGACTTTCATCGCATTGGGAAAAAGAAGGCTCTACTGAAAGAGCTAGAAACTGAATCTGGGACCATCATGAACCAACATGACCTCACCCATTACATCATTGACTATTACACACATCTCTACACCTCGGACGCTGTCGCCCTTGACACCGCGGAAGCCCAAGAACAATGCTGGCATAGCGTCCCGATCAAGGTCACAAGAGACATAAACTTGAACCTGACCAGAAACCTCACGTTAACAGAAATACACGATGCCATCCGCGCCCTGCCCAAAGGAAAGGCGCCTAGACATGATGGCGTCCCCATGGAATTCTTTCACGAATGCGCACAAGAAGTCGCATTGGATCTCCTCAAAGCCTTCACAGCTATGCTCAATGCAGGAGAAACCTTGGCCTACATTAACAAAGGTCTGATCAAGCTCATTCCCAAGTCTAGCAACCACGCAAGACTTAACAATTGGAGACCGATTACTCTACTCAGCAAAATTTACAAAATCCTAGCGAAAACACTCACGGGAAGAGTTCAAGTAGCTCTCCCACACATAGTCAGGCCCAATTAGACGGGTTTTGTGGAAGGAAGGTCTATTCTTGACAACGCACTCATGGCTCAAGAAGCCCTGAAATGGGCTGAAGAAAACGACTTTTAGACTTTGAAAAAGCTTTCGACAGAATCGAATGGGGATTCCTCTTCACGGCGTTGGCGAAATTCGGTTTCAATGACATTTGGGTGCGTTGGGTGAGATCGCTCTACCAAGCAATGTCATCAACCATCAAAGTAAATGGTGCCATCGGACCAAACTTCCAGCTGGCTCATTCCGTGAAACAAGGCTATCCCCTGGCCCCCTACTTATTCATTCTCGCCACCGACGTTCTGGGGCACATGATGGCCGACCCCAAATACGGAGTGGAGGGCTTATCCCTGCCCAAGGGAGGCTTCATCAGAGACCAGACATTCACGAACGATACCGCCCTATACCTCAAAGGTTCCCCCCCCAACATGGACAGGGCTCAAAACGTCCTCAAGCTATTTTGCCAAGCCTCCAGAACCAAAATCAATTGGCATAAATCAGTCACCATCTGGGCCAGTAAGAAAAAAAAGACTTGGAGCTGGGGCATGGAGGTCGACCTCATATGGGTCCCGGAAGGAGAGGGTACCCGATACCTAGGAATCTAGGTAGGCTCCCATCTACCCCCCGAAGCAAACTTCGATAAAATGATGTTTGCTCTCAAAAGCAAGCTCATCAACTAGAGCCACAACAACTTATCCTTTGCAGGAAGGATCCTGGTAGCGAACCAGGTCCTTCTTGCCTCAATGTGGTATCTAGTAGCGTGTTAGAATCCCAACCCGCGGATGTGCGCCCAGGTCAGGAGGGTAGTCAAGAATTTCATTTGGGGTGGCAAGAGCGCACCCGCGCGTGCCAAAGTCAAATGGGATACGTTGGCACTCTCGACCGCCCAAGGGGGCCTGGGAATCATAAACCCAAAGACACAATCCAAAGCCCTGTTAGCCAAGTTGCTGGTCAGAGGACTCGCCTCGGGTGGGGAACCATGGAAGGAGTTGGTCAGGCACAAAGCCGACCAGATCAGACTCCCTGTCCACAGCAAAGGCCCCAACACCCCCGACATCAATTGGCTCTTCGCCGCACCCAAGTTCAAGAGGATCCACTACTCTATGTGGAAAAACATAGTTGGAGTTTGGTTAAACGTGAGGCCGGGCCTAACCAAAGCAGATCCAACCAATGCGGCTGAAACCCTCAGATAGCCCCTCTTTGGCAACCCGTCAATCCTTAACACAAACGGCGACCCGCTTGGAATAGGCGGCCTGAGAAAAGGTAGCGCTTTCGCGCGCTCCGGATGCTCACGGATCAAGGACCTGTGGAACGCCGTGGACAAAGAATGGAAAAGTCTTGCCGAACTGGGCATGAGTTTCCACGCATCAAACAAAAGATGCAAGGATATCATCACTGCCAGCATCCAATGGCACCCAAATGAATGCATCAGCCACCCTCAAGCAGGAAACTGAATCAACAATCCAACTTCTAACTCGGGCACCCCATTCGACTGGGTTTACTTTGTGCTCAAATCCACACCAAGTCAAGCCAACGTGATAGAATTCAAGAAAATCGCGCCCAATGGTCACATCCAAGCCACGACTCACTAGGTTCTCACCATCTCCACGGCAAACTTCCGCCCGGTCAGAGTCCTTTCCCAGGAAAGACCTGGGACGACCCTCAAAGTGGCCAGGGATTTGAAGGCTCCAAGCAAGAAGCCCCCTCTCCACTGGGTCTTCGAAACTGGGTTCATCCAGGATCTCCCATGGGACCCAAGGGAATGGCACTGGCAAACCTCTCCACCCCTTGGGGATGCCCCATTCTTTGGCTACATCGCCAAAAGGGGCTACAACAACGCCTGGAAAACTGCGCACACTCCAAACATGCTCGCCTTCATACAAGGTTTCAACCTTTAGAATTCCACGACCTTTGAAGTGATCACGAAAATCTAACACAACGCCCGCCCAAGGAAGGTGGGCACGCTCATTTGGCTAACCCTCAACCAGGGTCTCCCGGTTGGCACCTGGCTCCAGCTCATGGGGATCCCTCCCCAATGCAAAGTTTGTGATTCAGGTGCCGAGGAATTTCCCCAACACTGCTTGCTCAAGTGCCCCATGGCCCAACGCGCGTGGGACGCCTACAAGAGAATTTGGGACAAATGGAAAGCGCCCGAGGGCTTCACCCCCTCCTGGCCATTCGTGCTTTTCGGAGAAAATGTCATGGAGCGCGAGGATGACCCTCCTGGGCTCCTCGCATACCACACTAGCGGCTTCACCTACTTTAGACAACCTCTCGACATCCTCCGTAGTTTTATCCTTTATCACCTCTAGTCCAAAAGGTGCCGAAGGCACTTTGGTGACCAATACTCCCTCAAGAAGGTCCTCTTCCAGGCATGGGTGGCGACGGTTGAAGTCGATATGGCCACTTGGAAGGCTATTAGATCTCACCGCCCCGCCAAGGATCCTAACACCCAATCTAGCATCGAGCTAGCCTTTAGGAAGGAATGGCTTCACTTGAACATTCTCGGGAAAGACAATGCCACCATTGGGTGGCATTTCCTTCCCCCCATGTATTATTTGAACTTTTATAATGTTTGATGGGGCTGTTGCTTCCTCCCCCTCTCCGGGGTTCTCTGCGTTGCTCCGCAACACCCACATCCAAATGGCTTTTATTCTCGGGACTTCCAAGGAGGAGTCCTGAAATTGTCCCGGTTTGGACTCCCAAAACTTTGGGAGCTCACAACTCCCGGCTCAAACCTCAGATTGGAATGAGGTCTAAAGCAAACTTGTAGCTCTCCTCAAGAGCTTTCCAACGATGTGTTGCACTCCATCTGCACACACCGGGGTCGGGTCGATTCCCAACTTTTTGTGGTCGGGAGTCAAACTGCCAATTTGACTTTCGGCCCTTCTTTTGCCCATAACTTGTGTTGCAAATGTCCAAATGGCTCATGCGAGACCATTTTCGACATTTACACTTCAAGGCCTTTCCAATGTTATAAAGAACACCTCAAGGCAAGGTGTTTTTCCCTTTTCTGTTGAGCTTTGAAGTTGCAAGAGTCCCAGAGGACTCCAAGTTCCCACTTTTGGGAATGTGAGTCTCATCCTCACACTTGCCCCAAAGTGGGGTTGCGACACACATATTAGGCATAAGCTTGGGCTTGATGTCAAAATATAATATTAATGCAATATGTGCCATATAAACACCATGTAATTTTGTTATGGATAAATTCACAAAATTTACTTCATGCATGTGTAGTGAACAAATGTAATTTGTTGTTGTAAGAAAAATACATATTCTATTATCAAATTTTCAAGTGCATTGATTTTTTAATTGTGATAAATAAAATAAATTTAAGCAATGTATTTTTTTGTCTTCCTTGGGTTAAAAGTAATGTTGTCAAATTCATTTTTATTTGCAAGTTTGCATCAACTTTGAATTGAACTTCCTTCTTGTTCTTAATTTCACACATAATCTTTTTCAATCACATAATGTTTAATCATCTCTTTATTACACACTTGTATGGAAGTAAATAGCTTTTGACTAAGGCATGTTGACCAATTGTGATAAAGAATCACTACTATAAAATGTGGGTGTACTTAATTAGTCCTTGTTCACTAAACCAATGAATTCATTTCTTCCCCACTAAGTCCCATTCACTATGACCAATGATTTCACTTAACACTTGGTGAAATCACTTGGCATATAGGGACACTTTTTGTTGTAGTGAACATATTGTTGGATTTATGTATTTAATATTGTTATCACAATCCACCAATCTTGCCATTTAAAATGTATAAATCTAATGTTGTACCTCACACCAAGTTTGAGTTTTAAATTTGAAGATGAACCAATGTGCCCCAAGTGGAAACCACCAAGTTTCTACAAGTTTCACAAAATGAGTGTCAAAGATTTGTCCCAAAATCAAATCCTCGTATGGTAAAGTGTGTAACTAGGATAAAGAGAAACAAACAACACAAGTAATGTTGGAACCTTGTTTATTAGTTATAAAGTTTGAAATAGGCTAATGTACCACCACAATCGAATTATCCTTTATCTCCAATATTTGGATAGGTTTTATTTTAACTTCATTGGGAGGCTTGCATAATTTTATAAATCAAAGTAATTTACATTGAAGAAATCATCTTAAATGGAGCACTTCATTTATGGATGTTGTAAAAATAATCAAATATGATGCAAATCCTTCTTCTTGGATTGTTTTAGTACAATGGATTGAAGGGGTGCTCTACTCTTTAAAAAAATGAAAAGGAATTTTTAATGTTGAAATTGTATATATAAATGTTACGATTTGTGCACTCTTTAGTAAAATTAGATAAGCATGTGCTAAAAGCTCCAAATTCTTGCTAAATTTTCCTCTTGCAATTTGCATGTCTTTTAGATGGCACACATGCAAACAACATGCAACATTTAAATATTAATTTAGTGAAGAAACCATTTAAAACAATTAAAGACACCAATTTGAACAATCTTATTGGTGACAAAATTGTTTTTCAGACTTAGGCACAAGCTTATGAGGTTATTACAAGATTTAAGAGTTAGTTTATTGAAAATAACTCCTTAAAACAATTTAAAGCTCCTACTATAACAATTTCATTTGGCCACATAAGCTTTCTTTTTCACACCTCAATGTACAACACATTCCACAAACTTGGTATATTTGTGAATGTTTTCTACACTATTATTATATCCTTGTTTTTACAAAAGTGGGGGATTTTCAAAGGTTGTGAGTTGCACACAGTTGAAGAGAATAATGATGTCAAAAAGTAATCCAAGTCAAACATGTCACCAAAAAGGAGGGATGATAATGTATAGGAAGCAACCTACCACCTACAAATTGATTTTTAGATCTTGTGCACTACTTTTCGATGTAAATTCCCACCTCCTAAATCATTAGTGTGAAATATAGTTTTCAAACTAAAACATGCATGTAGTCCAACCAATTGAATATAGGCCAATACATATTCATCTTTATGTTGTCGTTTCAATTTTGTTTTTTCTATATTGATTTAATTTGTGGCTAAATATGCTTATTCCATGCATAAATAGGAGGAAATTTGAATTCCTTACCCTTCTAAGATCCCGTTTAAAGTTCATGGTCTTCAATCTACCTTAATTACCCAATAACAAATTTCAGGTTCAAGGTTTAAAGGTCTTTAGGTTTTTAAGGTTTATGATGTACAACAATGAACACTAGCTCTCCAAGGTTAGCAAAGATGAAAAAAATTTGATGTTGTGAAAAAAATTATTTTTGTAGTATTAGCAAAAGAAACATATGATCATCATAATTTCATATTGTGATGGCTTAATGGTTACAAGTATATTGTCTTGAGAAATAACATGTTGTAATAAAAGTCATTATTAAAATTCATATATATATATGAACTCATTGACAAATTATTCACAATAATGATTTGAAATAAACATAACAATGAAAACAATCATAACCAACAAAAGAACTTGATAAAAGAAAATATTCTCTTGCATGTTAACAACAAACATAATGACTATATTTTCTTGTTGTTTCTATAAATGTGATAGAAACTTAGGTTGTTTTCATTGTCAAGCAACCATTTTGTGAGCTTTGTTGCAATGCCACCACATACTTGCTCACTTGTGCACAAAATATGAAACAATACCATGTTGTGTATGAAAAAATACAAGCTTCCAACCAAAATTGGTAGTAAGTTTGGTCTACCAAGTTTGTCCTCATGTTAGAATGCAAATGTGTTCCTTCTTCCATGGATGTTGCAATAGGTTTTACAATCTTCATTCCAAACCTCTTGAATATGCTATGCACATAAGACTTTTCTACTTGCATGATAGGTCTATAGCTTAAGCAACAAACTCCAATCCTATGCAAAGCCTTGTCAATTTAGTTTGGACATTTCAAACATTATAGTTCCAAGTTGTTTTCCAATACACGCTAACTTGGCCAAATGGTCTTTTGTCAATAATAAATCATTAACATAATTAATAATGATTATAACATACTTTCCTCCCTCAATCAATAAATATAAGTTATGATCAAAGTCATTTAAACCCATGTCTTGCTCCCAAGGGGATGATCCATTTAAGAATACCAAACATGATTTATTTGCCTCTAATTCATAAACATAATTATTTCATCCCTTCATGATCACCTTGAAACCTTGGGACTAAACCATTTCAACCTCCTCATGGACAATGCAATTGAAAAACATTGACTTTATATCCCAAGTTTGAATGGATCGCTTATTATTGGTTGCCATTGTGATAATTACAAGATTTGTTGGCCATTTGACATATTGACATATTGGTTAATAGAATATTGAAAATTGACTATTTTCATTTGTTCAAGCCTTCATGCCATATGGCAACCTTTGAGCCTATATAAGCTTCCATTTGTTGTGTTTTTCACCATAAAAACCCATTCAAGGCTAATATGGGTGTCTTCCAAGCTTTATTCTTCAAAATTGAGTCATATTCTTGTGGAATGGCATTCCTCCAACCTAGGTGTTAAATCACTTCAAAAAAGTCACATGGTCGTTGTGTGTCTAGTTTACATGCAAAATTCCAAGCCATTTGAATGAAAACACATTTAGATTTCATTGTTTAATAATAATTCACAAAATATATTTTTCACGAAGAATATGTTTTGACAAGTTACAACCTTTGTTCATGAAAAATAATTTACTAAGAACATAAAATTAAATGTAAGATTGAATTTATAATCTTAGTTTATATTAATAATTGATATTATTTGCATTCATATTATATTATAAAGTAATAACATATTATTTCAACAAGTCATAAAATAACATTTTTTGTTATATTATTTTTAATATATAATATATCATACATTATATTTATATGTTTATAAAAGAATTTATGTCTACAATATAATGTATTAACACTATATATAACATACATATACGTGAAAGTATGATTGGGTGGTACCACTAGGAATCTCACAATGGTTATTTTCCTTGAACTTTTTGGTTAGGATCAATTTTCAAACAAGGTTTGGGGTTTTTTCTTTTGTGGATATAAAATCTATAGGTATTTTAAATGGTATTCTATTTGATTTTTTTATTGGGTAATTATTTTATTATGTATAATTTAGTTATGAATTTCCAAATTTTAATAACTTGTTTTTTGAAAGGGCCACATGAATAACGAATACAAATTTGTAACAATTTCCACCTTTTTTTTATTGCAATGGAAACTTCAACCCATATAATCTGGCACGTAATAAATAAAAATGAAAAAAACATAATTTATAATTATGAAAACATTTAAAGAAAAGGGCCTAGGAATATTATTTGGCTAATTTTTGTTTCTTGACCATTCCTTGAAGTGGTTATTAGTGAGTCCACCCAATCATGTTTTCACCCATACATTTAATTATTCTAACCATAATTACGATGAAATATATGGATTAATGAAAAATTATAAAATTTTATCCAATATTCAAATAATAATTTGATAAAATACAAAAAAGTTGACCTTAATGAATTACCATAATGAATTGCTTCCATTAAAAGTGGACATGACTCAAGTTTCACCCAAGGTGAAATGGCACAACTATATGGTGATTTAATTCACTTTTAAAGCTCCATAGTGTCATGAACACAAAAACAACCAAGTCTACATGATTTTAAACCAAGATAAAAATAAAAACAAACTTAATTCCAAATCTAGATCGTGAGACAAGAAAAACAATAACAAGAACATGACACATGTAAAACAAGAATCCACCAAGATTTTCTCGCAAGGAAGATACAAAAATAAAACAAATTTATAACAAGAAAATGTACCCAAAACTATTGTTGAACATATTAAAACTAATGAAAAATTCTACCTCTATTCATACTCATTGCACACCTAACTCAAGGAAGTGAACATGGTGAAACTTCCAATCCACATGTGGCATGTGTTCACCCATGTGTGCCCATGTGCACTCATGTGTGAACTATGAATGAATTAAGTCAACTAAAAGTGAATTGAAAGTGAACTAAAAATTAATTAGAAGTGAACTAAAAGTGAATTAAGAGTTAATTAAAAATGAACTAGGATTTAATTAAGAATGAACCAAAAGTTAATTGAAATTGAACTAAAAGTGGAGTAAAAATTAACTAAAAATGAACTAGGATTTAATTAAGAATGAACCAAAAGTTAATTGAAATTGAACTAAAAGTGAAGTAAAAATTAACTAAAAATGAACTAGGATTTAATTAAGAATGAACCAAAAGTTAATTGAAATTGAACTAAAAGTGAAGTAAAAATTAACTAAAAATGAATTAAGATTTAATTAGAAGTTAATTAAGAGTGAATTGAAACTAAACTAAGAATTAAGTGAAAATTCATTACATTTCATGAATGAATTTTATGGTGTTGACATCCATAACATTGACAATGGTTGAAGGACACCATGAAGCCGATGACAATGATTCTTTACTCAAGCACAAACATTGCAAGAACTGGCAAACTCCTTCACATACTTCCAAAGTTGTGACCACCAATAATATCGAAACATTAATTCCATGGTCTTGTTGGAGCCAAAATGACATGTAGTCAAAGTATCATACCTAGCCTGGAGGCTTGAAGATGTGTAGGGCCATTAGGAATATACAAAAGACCATTGTGATATTACAAACCATCTTGAAACTCAAATTTGGCATGATCACTGGAATTTTTTTGAACTGACAATGACTTTTTAATTAGCCTTGGATGCCAATAGCAAAAGGGTCTTTTTTCGAATTTTCATGAATTTGACAAAAAAAAGGTTATGTCATTAGGAATTATTGACAACGCTTAAAGTAAAAAATGTTCATGTTTGAAAATGACATCACATTATTGCTTATAGGTTGTGTCTCCCTCCTTAAGTGTGAGGTATGAACAACGGGACAACGCATCAAGTTTCCTTTGTTAGTGTTTAGGGTGATATGTGATGACAAATCAAAATCAGGACAAGGACAATGGCCACTAAGCTTGACGTCGGTTCAAAACACGAGTTGTCATGAAATATTGCAAGTTCTTATGTTAATACACAATGATTTCAAGTTGAGATCCTTTAAGCAAATGACGTCACTCGTCAAAGGCATCCATGATTGCTATAAGTTTTTTATCATGAATCTTATAATTAATCTCCACAAAAGAAAAAATACAAAAATGGAAGTCGACATGATGAAGAAGATTGTCTTCTCCAAGTTATGAAAGTACGGTGCCTATTGCAAAGTCAGAAACGTCCATCTCCAAAATAAAAGGTTTAAAAGGGTCTACATGAATAAAGGGTGTGGTAGTCTTGAAAAAAACCTTCAAAGATTGAAAGGAATCATTAGTTTGAACTTTCCAAGAAAAAGGTTGATCCTTTTAAGTCAAATGAGTAAGAGGGGCAACTATTGAAAAATATTAAGTAATGAAACATTGATAAAAGTTGCCAAATCTAAAAAAACATTGGAGATCTCAAATAGAAGCTGAAATAACTTAGTCAATAATGGTTTACAAAAATCCATGTGAATGCCATCTCTAGAGATGATGTAACCCAAGAATTCCAATTTAGATTAATGGAATTCACATTTTTTCAATTTGGCACAAAGTTTAACTTCCCAAAGCTTTTCCAAAACCAGATGGAGATGGTGTTCATGGTCTTGCATGTTTTTGGAGAAAATGAGGATATCATTGATGTAACAAACCACGAAATCATCCAAGTAATCACAAAAGGCATCATTCATTAGATGTTGAAAGATAACAAACATGTTGGTAAGACCAAATGGCATCACAACATATTCAAAATGGTCATAACGAGTTCTAAACGTTGTTTTCCATTCATCAACTTTTTGAATGTGCACCAAGTTGTATGCTTCACATGAATCAATCTTAGTGTACATTTTGGCATGACTTAACTAGTCCAACAACCTTAATATCAAGGTAAAAGGTATCAATTCTTGATGGTGAATCAATTCAGTCCAAGACAATCAACACATATTTGTAAATAACCATATTTCTTTTTGATAAAAAGGATAGGGACATCAACTGGAGATTTGGAATGTCAAATGAACCTTTTTTCGAGATTTTTTTAATGTATTTGTGAAGCCCTACAAGTTCATTTTGTGACAAATTGTAAATGGGTGTGAATGGAGGTTGCGTTCTTTTGTCAAAATCAATGGTCTAGTTGTATGATTGATGTTTTTGACAAGGTGTCCACATTTTTCTTCTCAAACACATCCTTGAATTTCTGGTATTGGAAAGGAATTTCATGTGGACATGGTTCAATATTTGGTGAAGAAAGAATGTAAGTAAAAAATGCATATCCTTTCTTAACAACCTTTGTGAAAACTTTTGCTTTAACAAACAAAGGCTTGGGGTCCTAGGCCTTATTGTATTACCGAGGTTTTCCTTCTACTTCAAATTCTACATGTTTATAACTAGGGTTCCACATTCCAAGGTCACGTGTTGTGGTGTTTCAAATTGAAGACTTTTCATATGCCAAACCACTCATGAATTATGTAGATCAAACCAAAATAATTTAATGATGATAAGATTTCTTGGAGATGAAATGACATTGAAAACAACCTTGATGGTGTGGGAATTAATGGTAACATTTAATGCTTGGCTTCATGTGTGACTAGTCCTAATGAAAAGTTCCAAGCATTAATGACCTCAACCAACATTTGTGTGCTCTTTTCCACTAGAGCCAACTCGTATTGTTGCACCTATTATTTATCAATGAAACATGTTGATGTGCCAAAATCAAGCAATGTTTGGGCTTCCATTTTCATAAACTTATTACATTTGACAATGATTAGTACCAAGAAACATGGTGCTAGATCTGAAGATAGGTTGGGACCGTTCCCATTACATGATGTATTAAAGTCTAGCTTCATGGTCCTTACTAAGACCATACACATTTGTTTTTCAACTCTTTTGGTTGTGGATTGGTAACAAAGATGACATGTGTTGCATGTGGACCACATTTCTTTGGACATTCATGAACAACATGACTTGGTTCTCCACAATACAAATAAAGATTGTTTGTTCATTGACGTTGCTTCTCTTGTTTCATGAAGGGTTTGAATATTGTTTTATCAATATTCATGGGGTCGTTTTTTGGCAAGGTTGCCAAAGGTTGGGTTGAGATTGTAAGTGGAAAACTCCTTTATGTTGCTAATGTTGCAAAACTCCTTTGTGTTGTCAATGTTAGTTCATGACACTTTTATTGTCAATATTCAAAAAGCATGTTGTCACACTAAATAGCTTGTGCAAAAGCATGACTTAATGTTGAAGGGTCTCTAACATGGTGAGTAGCAAGTCCTTCACATCACTTCATTACCTAAATTGGAACTAATTTATGAATGCTACTTCACCCCATGAAATATCACAAAGCTATTATTTAAAATTCGATGCATATATTGCAACTAAATGTGATCCTTGACAAAAAAATCGTATTTTGATGTTAAAAGAACAATTTTTGTTCGAATCTTCAAGTGGCATTGAACTTTTCAAAGGAAGCTTTCAAAGTTGTTGAATAAAGGTGGTTGATGCTCCAACAAAGGTGCAAACTAAACAAAGGCCATGTTTAACAACAAAGTACCAATGAGTCCAACTTGGGTTGGGCCAGTTAGATATTGACGAGGATGAAATTAGAGGATAAGACACACTTAGTAGGAAAAACCTCAAAACTTTGAATGTGCGCCATTAAATTTGTCAAATAGGCTAATTTGTGGCTCCTTTGGTTGGGGTTGTGTTGTGAAAAAACATCCCAAAGAGGTTGAAGCTTGATTGGTTTACAAATGAGCAACACATTCACAAAATGATTAATTTTCATGTTCAAGATTCCTAAGGATAAAAAGGACTTCTTCCATAAATGTAGACATGATCTCGAAACAAAAGGAAAACAAGAAAAAATGATGAAAATAAGTTTGATGGAAGTTTGTTCAAATTGTTATGGGCACAAAAACAACCAAGTCTACATGATTTTTGAACCAAGACAAGAACAAAAATAAGCTTAGTTTCAAATCTAGATCATGAAACAAGAAAAATAAAAATAAGAACACAATACATGCAAAACAAAAATTCAATAAGATTTTATTGCAAGGAAAATATAAAAACAAAACAAGGTAATGATAAGAGAACACATCCAAAACTAGTGTTGAACATACTAAAGGTAACATGGAATTATATTTATAATATACTTATCAGACACCTAGCTTTTGAAGAAATTTACGAATAAACTTTCAACTTACATGTGGCCCATGTTCACCCATGTGTGCCCATGTGCACCCATATGTGAATTAAGAATCAACTAAAAGTGAATTAAAATTTTAATTAGAAGTGAATTGAAAGTGAACTAAAAGTTAATTATAATTGAATTAAGTGTAATTAGAATCTAACTAAAAATGAATTAAAATTAAATCATGAATTAAGTATAAGTTCATTACAAATCATGAATGAAAAATTATATGAATGAATTCCATGGCATTGGCCTTCATGATACAATGATTGGGTTAATGAATTACATCCACAATTGTTATTAATGCCATAATAACAAAAAAAAATCCCCTTTTAAATGCAATAAAGAGTGTCCTTTTAAATGGTTGTAAGGCCCTTCACTTTGCAAAAAGTTCTTATATGAAGGCAAAAAATATGGGAGCCCTTCAAAATAAATGTCAACTAAAAAATGAACCTTACAACATGAAAGGTTACAATTGAAAATGAAAAGTTGATACATTCATTTACAATATTATTTGTCTAGTAGCAATGGTGGGCTATGTTAGAGTAAGTTTGTTATGGTAGACCCATAAAATTCAATTATAATAATAATGGCTCTTGACAACTTAGGTAGGACTTAATTGAGACAAATTGAACTTAGTTGGACTTGGGTGGACAATAAGGCCTACTTCACATTGTGCAAGATATAAAGTTTGCTTACAAGTCTTGGTTGACATTCTTTTCAAGAAGCAAGAGGCAAGGTTTTGGTTGTAGTCAATTCTTGACAAATACAAATAACATTACAAACCCAAATCTATATATTTTTATTTGAAGATTGTTGGTGGGTGTTTCCCTACTTTCTATAAAGATGTAAGGACTTTCTTTGTTTTTATAACTTGTTGACAACTTAGCAGTTGTAGCAAGTTTATGTGTATTTTATTTCCTTCATAATGATTGAATCATCATTTTATTTTGAAGGGATACAAAAATTGTCTCAAAGTATGACACTCTCTTGATGCCAATTTGGTAAAAATTGATTTTGTATCCCAACTAGCCCATGATGTTTCTTTTGGGGGAAATCATGGGAGTGTTGGGTTTATAACAATATAAGCATGCACAATATCTTGGTTGTGTGCACAAAAAATGGCATCTTAATGGTCCAATTCCAAGTTTTTAAAAAATTGATGTTTCATTCAATAGTGGGGTTAGGAGACATGGATAGTTACATTTGTGTGGTTGCTAGATGGTTAAAACATAAGTCACCAACAATTGGGTGTAGAGGTAGGCTAATTTGCAACACATTTCTAGCCCTTATTTTGCACCACATTCCAAGCTAATCATTTATTCATTCAAGAAATGTCAACATTCAACACATCACACTTATTTTACCTATGACTAGTGGTGTAAAGATTTGATGGCTTGTAAAGGTTTTCCTACTTGGGTTTTCATATCCACCCCAAGGATGCATGCTAAGTTGTGTGGTGGGTTTTCTTTCAACCAAATAAATAAATCATTTAGATTAAAACTTATTATTTAACTTACTATTTGTCGGGACTCTAAAATTGAAAACACATAAATGACAGATAAAATTGTAAAGGGTTGCACATGACTACAAGTTGATTTCTAGGGTGATATATAAGTTTTGAACTACTATTTCTCCCCAAAAAAGGTACCTAATGAGCCTTCAAAAATCTCAAAAAAATTGTCCTTTCCTTTTTGACAAGATGACAAAAGCATTTTTGGTTATTTTCTTGCCTCTTCCCTCAAAAACAAAAAAAATCCACAAAGCTAGAAACTTGGATTTCCCTTTCAAGTTTGTTTTTTTGTTTGTTTGTTGCTAGATGTAGCTTCATAGACTTTTACCACTCAAGTTCCTAATGCTCATCTTTGTACTATTCTTTGTAACACTAGGATATGAAATGTGATCTAGAAACTTAATCTAGCACCTAATCCATATTTCCCATTCCAAAATGGGTGGCTCATTGTTAATCCAATCAATTTTTTGGAAATTGTTAATGGGTTTTTTTGGAGGGTTTTTTAAAATTAGTGTAAAATAGTCTAATACTAAATGTTCATTGACTCACCCTTGCACTTGGGTGATGTTGGCAACCAAATGCATGTAAAAATGATTGGCATTACTGAATCAACACCATTTCAAGTCCAGATTAATGAAATTGTACATTTTGCAAGCTCAAGGGGGATTAATGAAACCACCACAAATTTGATATCTATTGATAGTGAACTACAAGTTGAAGTGGTAATTAGCTCCTCCTTGTAGTTCAAGCCATCATACACATACACACTACATAATGGCCAATGCTTTTAGCAAAACTTTACTTGGTGGTAGAATATGTATTCAATACCTTTTCATCTAATGTTTTTATGTCCCATGTTTTTGATAGATTTTAACATTCAATTTCAATAACTAACATTTAGTTTCAAATGGTTGTTTGGTTGTCAATCTATTGGGGGCTTTGGCATGGCTTGTTGGGTGGATTAGTCATGGGACGTGCATACCACATGTACTTCACTTGTTCAACCCTTTGAATCAATTTTATGTTTCAAATTTGTTCCTAAACAATATTGTTGCTCATCACCAACATTACTTTCCATGTTAATAAATTTTCAAACCTTATTTGCATGTAAATTTGGCATGTTTCACATTCACTATCTTTTTTATACATTTAAAAAAAAATCTTAATAATGACCATTGAATGGGGCCAACATTCAGTACAATTCAAAATAACTTCAAAAAAATGAGTTTAGATTCATTGTTCTTACATTCTACACCATCAATATATTGTTCTCAACAAAGTTTTCCACAAGGCAATCATTCCAAACAACAAAATATGTCAATTCATCATTATCAAAACCTTGTGGATGTGAAATATAATGTTTTCACATATATTAATGAGGATGGTATTTCATATATTAATGTTCTACATTTTGATCCTATTATTGGTTATCAAATTGAGTGGAAAGTTAGATCAAAGATTATCAAAGAATTGGAAAATAATATATCCAATTACTTATAAACAACTTAAATTTTAGATTTCTTGATTTCTCCATTGTTAGTACTTTTCGTTTATTTAGTCTTAACATTATCCAATTCACAATAGAGAGAGAGGGAAACTTATACAAGATTGATTTCACAGATTGTTCATCAAGTTCAACTATAGTGAAGAAATATTTGATAGGGCAAGAGGTGACCTTGAGTTTGTGGAGAGAGTGTGAACATAAATCCATGTTGGATACTTAGACATTTTGTTTGACTTTAGATGAGTTTTTTTTTTTACTTTGTCTAACATTAATTAACATTTAGAAAATATATATTTTATTCTACTTAACACAACTATTTGTGAACATGGATTTTCGAAACAATATTAGGTGAAATGTGATCACATAAATAAGTTACAAGTCAAAACTTTGGATGCATTGATTTGGGTATGATTGTGTGAAAAAAAGTTGAAGGCCATGGATTGACCTAACATCTTTGATATTTGGAGTGATGTGATGGATTGTAAAGTTGTGCCTTTAGACATCGGGATAGATTGCTTTCTTGTTTATATATTGTAATTTTGCAAATTTTAATATATAATATTGTCCTTTTGATGTGTAGGTTGTTGAAGAATAAATGGATGTCTTGTTACACATTAATCCATTGATGCAACCTTTATAATAATTAAAACTAACCACATGGGCAAGAAAAAGAAAGGAATT
>Ga0116228_10001396_pt1 | contig 20046 bp, 16 predicted proteins | sample S1TSphfallax_2_FD_89694 | JGI IMG/M metagenome (GOLD analysis project Ga0116228, IMG submission 89694) | Host-associated microbial communities from peat moss isolated from Minnesota, USA - S1T2_Fc - Sphagnum fallax MG | ecosystem: Host-associated > Plants > Peat moss > Unclassified | place... | reverse complement strand
TCAAAATGGGACTTGGTGAAACAAAAAAGGTTTCATGCAATGTCTTTTTGGGTCTTCTACCAATGCCCTTTTGTGTTTTTCAAGCATCCCTTTTCAATGTTTACAAATAAATAGTTTTTGTTTTGATATCACTGGGAAAAATATTGTTGCCAATAACTAGATAGTTTTTGTTCTAATACCAATGTTGTGAAAATATTATTGGCAATAACAAGGGTGGCGTGTGTCTCCTCACCATTGCTTCTTTTAAACTCCTTGGTGGCTTGAAAGTTATGAAAGCTTTCCATTTGAGTCCAATTGGGGAACATATTGGTCACAACAAGAATTCTCAAGCTCAATAGGAGGTGGTAAATTCTTCTTTCACTTAAAATTTTTCAATTTTCGTTGTTTACTTGAAAGATTTAAAGATTTTGTCTTGATGATGATGTTTTACAATATGTACATGGTTTGTAATGTTTGAATTTATAAGGTCATTCTAGTATAGGTTATAAAGCTTCCTCAAATTGTTGGCTTTTGAATTTTACCAAAACATCTACAACAACATGCACATTCACATTATGTATAAACATTCTCTATACGTTCATATTTCATTATTTTGACACATAACATGGTTTCATCTACATTTCATTTTTTTTTCAATTGCCATTAATTAAATTTTATGTTCCCTTTTGCATTTCATTTGGGCATCATTGTTCTCCCCATAATTTCCACTTCATTGGATTACCATTTTGACTCATATTAAGTTGGGTGTCCATTTATTTGTTAGTTGTTCATGGATAAGTTTTTCTTTTTTCTTTTTTCCAAGTTTATAAATAATGGCTTGTTCTTACCACAAGAATGGAAAACCTTGAACTTAGAGCTAACTTGAGCCTTCAACTTTGATTTGGGAAAATGGATATAAATCATGGATGAAAATTAAATGTTGGATGAATGGGCATAAATGGTCAATAGATAAAAAAACATCCAACTAATTGTTGGAAATCATTTTATTAGAAACATCTAGAAGGAAACCATGAAAGAATTAAAATTTGTATTACATTTCATGTGAAATATTCCATTCATCACCAAGGACAAAAACATTGCATCTTGTTGAACTACAATGAAAGTTCAATGGAAAAACAATAAATACTCCAGAATTCAAGTAATTGGAAATGCATCAAAAATGCAATAAAACAAGGAGGTTGCAACAAAACCACAAGAGTTCAAAATAGTGTCAAATGAAAATTTTACATCTTTTGAAATGAATCCAACGATCGGAAACATTCCATGCAAGAATTACTATTTGGTCAATATCCGTATGCAATCAATGTGGAAGATCTCACACAAGACCATTTTTTCCCAATCTTAGCGCACGTTGCAGGAAAAATATGTAAGAGGTTTTCTCACGTGTCCTTCGCCCTGGTAGGTCTCATGTGAAAGGAAATAATTCAACAGCCAGAATCCGATGAAAGTTCTTACTTATGTAGCCTATGTTAGGTAGCATATTCTACCCTAGCCTAGCTTAAAATAGGTTGCTTAAGATAAATTATAATGAATTAATTATAATAATTAATAATTAATAATTATAATATTTTATTTAATTAACTATATTATTTAAAATTTTACTGTAATATTTAATTAATATGATTATACTATTTAATTATTTTAATTATAATATATATTTTTTGAACAAATGGAAAAATTGCCATGTGTTTTATGGCCATTGGCTTTTAAAATTACCATGTGATTAAATCTTAACCACCCATCAATGGCACATTTGGTAGCATGCAACTATCCCAAATGTAATTGTAAATGTAGTCACAAATTGGGGTTCCACATCATATTAAGGGACATCCATGGCAATGGATGAAATTTTTTGGCCTAGTCGTAAGGTTTGCAACGACACTTTTAACTTCATGGCCATGTCATGTCTTTTGCGACTGACTATTTTATGGCACTTGTTTTAGGTGACTAGGCTATTTTTAATTGGATGTGTCCATTACAACTACTGTCGTAACCCCATTTTGGGCTAAGTGTGAGGATGAAACTCAAACTCCCAAAAGTGGGAACTTGGAGTCCTTCGGGACTCCCGAAAGCTCAGAGCTTGATTGCAAGGGTCAAAACACTTCGCATCAGGGTGTTCTTTATATTGTTGGAAAGGTCTTGAAGTGTAAATGTCAAAAATGGCCTTGCATGAGCCATTTGGACATATGTAGCTTAAGTTATGAGCAAAAGAAACTGCTAGTTTGACTCCCGACCACTAAAAGTCGCGAATCGACCCGATCCCGACGTCTGTAGAAGGAATGCGACATGGCGTTGGAAATCTCTCAAGGAGAGCTACAAGATTTCTTTAGACCTCATCTCAATCAGAGGTCTGAGCAAGAAATTATGGATGCCCAAAGTCCCGGGAGTCTAACCCGGGAGTCTAACCCGGGATAGTTTTGGGACTCCTCCTTGGGAGTCCCGGGAAAAAGTGTCATTCGGATGTAGCCCCCACAGGGAGCTGCAGAGAATACTATATGGGGGAAGGTGGTGGCTTCCCTCAAGTCCGGGCCGTGGTGAGTCAAGTGAATCCAAGGTCACCCGTGGCTTGTCCCAACACCAAAAGGGTGTAGAATGAGTTCTAACCAACTCGTGATTGGTTTTGGATGTAGGACCGAATAACTAAGTAGTTTGACCTCTTCCTAGTCTAATCCCGGAACTTTTAGCACGCCCCTCTCACCCCCTTAAGTGCTAGAAGTTGGGAGCGGCTCCAAGTTCCAACTCCTTTCGCATTTCCACATAGTTAGACCCTCAAGTGGGTCTAACAAGGAACTTGGGAGCGCGTCAACTACAAATGAATTGTAAATTTAATTGTTGATTTTCAAATTACTTTAAATGTTTCCTTCATGATTTCTTTCTCAAAGTGAGAGTAATGCTTCAATAGAAACAATTGTACAAAAATAAAGTTAGAATGTACAAGGATGTTGACACCATAATGAATGGAATAGCTAAGCATGGATGTTTACCGTCACAAGATTCACATCACTACACATCCATCAAGAATGATCATTTTTCAACCACAAAATCCTCTTCAAGATAATTAATAAACCAACATAAAAAATAATTACAAAGGATATTTTGATGGCCAACATTAAACAATCATTAAGATTTTAAGAGAAAAAATAAAGTTTGCACATGTTGAACTTAAGTTTTCCAATTATGTTTATCAAATGAATTGCCCACATTCAAGTCCCCCAAAAGTTTGATAATATGAACAATCTAACTACATTGCTTAAACAAATATATATATAACTCAATTATGAAGTTTGTACACAAAAACAACCAACAAACAATAAATGCAATTGTTGTTTTGTCATCCTCATAACTCATCAATCTAAAAATGAAATGAAATAACCTACAAGCCAAAATGTGGATAATAACAACCAATAGCCATCGAAAATTGGTACCCTTTGATAAGTCAACATTTAATTTTCACCATAAACCCTAATCATGTTCACAAATACACAAAAAATTCATTAGAAATGATTGTTGTTTGTACTTATACCATTTACGAAAAAGGCATGAAGTCCTCCCAATCGTTGGAAATGTTGGCCACATGCTTGAACATAACATGGTTTTCATTTTCAATTTTTTTTTCCACTTCAATTGTTTGTTTTATGTTATCCATTAGGTTTAATTCTTATTTTATTTTATTATAATGCAACATTTAGTCATTGATAAGAGGTATTGGCAAGTTGATTCAACAAAACCAACATTTAGACATGTTAATTTGAGTTAGGCATTAATTTTATAGTTTATTTGATATTTTTATTGATGCAAGATATCATTAGATCAAAGTTGCCAATGATTAAGCTTCATTATGGGCATCTAATGCTAGTCTTGGGAAATCACTAGGAGAAAAACATGTCTTTTTCAACTTGTATTTGTTGACTAAAAGAATCAAAAAAATGTTGTTGTCAATTGAAATAATCAACAATTACACTTTTTGACTCTTTTAGTTGACAAAAACAAGTTGAAAAATACACATTTTCTACTAGTGAATTTATCAAATAGTTGGGATTTTTATTCAAAAATAAATAAATTATCTCAACTAATTTGTTAACCCACATTTTTGTTTATATTTAATGAAGTTTGGATTTTTTGTATGATTTTTTATTATTAAAAGCTACTTTGAACTACAAAAAGTTTATTTTGAAAAAAAATCTTTTGTCTTTTTGTCTATTGAGGTGATTTTGGGTTTCACCAAGGAGTTTTAAAAAATTGGCATATTGATGTTACACAATATTTAATTGATCTACATAGACCCATTGTTGATTGCCCTATGGAAGATGTAATTTCTACTTTCAAAAAATTTGTTCACGTGACAACCTACTACCCAACTTGATAAACCAAGTTTTCATCCTATTTTCCTACACCCAAACCTAAATGGAAAAAGATTGATGTGTGTCAACGTGCTCCGACGCTTTCATCAAGGCAACAAACCCATGCAAAAGGATGGCCACCATCTCCCCGTGGTGAATCAACATGCAATCTTCACGCATCTTTTTAAAATCATGGAGTTTCAGATACCTTCCCTTATTTTGCCCTTTGTGTGATGTTGCGTGCCCGAGCCTTATTACTTTTTACACCGAGACAAGGACACTATGCCCTTCACTGCGAAAATGCCGAATTATCTAGGCACTCTCATCGAGACCCCAATGTTTGGTATAATGTAATTTGGTGTTCTTGCGAGGAACCCACGAGATCTGATGAGACGGAATGTGATCTCGAGTGAGTGTCGAATAAAAAACACAATTATTGACCTAGCCTCTACGTTCAAGATGAAATTACAAAGGTGCTAACCAATCCGAAAGCTCTTCCACCGTCACACTGCGATCGGACAATCCATGCTTGGAGCGCATCCCGGTTTCTGGTCACCAAGGGTCGAGGCTCTTCCCACAACGTAAGGGCCCCGAGCTGTGGAAGTTAGCCCTAGCACGCAACAACGTCAAGATGCACAGATGAGATTGCTCCGACAACAAATGCATCAAAATTGAAAACATCGGTCTAGAAAAGAAGCCCTACCTGCGATGCAGCCTTCAATTCTTGCTTGAAACGAGATCTGCCTTTCTTGGAACCGTTTGAAATGACCCTGTCATGAAATCTTTGGAACTCCTTGGGCGTGAGGTGTGCGAAAGCGTCTAGCAACGTCCGATGCAACAATCCGAAATTATGTTGGTCGACATCCATGCTTGGCCGAAGAGTCCATGCGCATGTGTCGCATCAATGTCCTTCTACAGCCATGGCAATAGTCGTCATAGGACACACCCGCGTTCTGTGACCATTGACGACAGTCCGCATGAGAGCATTAACCATCACAACTTCCATATCCTTGCAGTGCATAAAGGCCGGTGGCGAGCACCATCTGCGGTCCGAATGTCTGCTGCAATTCTAGGAGCAACGAGAAGACTCAGCCATTGGACCGACTGGCAACAAACCCCACAACAAATATTAGACATAGAAGGATGAAGACAGAAAAAAAATAGGGAAAGATTACAAACAAAGGGGCTTGCAGGGAGCTCGGGACTGACAATAAGCTCCCCACTTATGGGACCCGAAGCAAAGTTGATCCGAAAAATCCCAAAAGCAGGAATTCCAAACAAGGATTTTTCTTCCAGAACCAACCCTCGGGTTGAATTTGAAAAGAACTTCAAAAGGGTGGCCTTTGGCCTTCAGAAAACAACACGATCAACCATGCGGAAGACCGTTACAACCACAAAGTCTCAAGAATTTGTGAAATTGACCATTGATAACCCACAACTCCGCAGTCTTTGAGACATTGGATTGAATAGGAGGCATTCAAATCAGTTCAACACTCGCATACTCTAGTTGAGAACGTTTTTCAACAATGTCACAGGAGAGACAACAGACGCAGAAGAATCAAAAGAGGTTTGAACTGAAAAAGAGGCACAAGTCCTCTTCTGTATAAAGACAAGAACTTTGGTGAAAAATGTAAGAAGACAGCCACAGGATATTTTTTCCAGAATGGAAGGTGGACACCTCATGAATGCCAATCGGCTCGTACAGACCCTGATCGACACGATCTAAAGGGTCTGTAATGCCATACAGCTCGTCAAGAGGTGTCCACCTTCAACATATCTAGATGCAACCAAATACTTTGTCCAGAAAGATTTTTGTTTCAACTAGTAATGGAAGGAAGATTAAGAACTGACCTACCCAGCAAACTAGCCAGTGCTCCTATTTTGCAGGGCTCTTTCTCTCGATTACTTTATGTGTGGAGTACACTGGAAAGCTAATTCCAACCATAGTGGTGCACAAATTTCTCAAAACCACAATCAATCTCTTGCCTGGATACCCACCAATTCTCAATCTGGCATTTAAGGTATCAGACCCATCACATAAGACACAAGGAGTGTTCCACAATCATCTTAGTTCCTTGGGTTGCTGATCGTACGGGAAAGACACCCAGAGGACTCAATCAATCAGGGCGAACAGCTATGATGGCATACACTGTGAAATTCACCAAAAAAAATTTATTGCAACAACCCACCCATGCAACCGATTTTATTTTTGTTTGAAAAGTTGCCTTAATTTCTTTCTTCCTAGCCACTTTTAACATGAAAGCTTGTGGTTTGTGTTTATCTTGTATAACATAATTTAAGCTTGTGATATATGAGGGAGAGAAAGTTTGTTCAAGATTGCACAATATGTAAAAATGAATGTCTATGTACCAATTCAAAAAGATATAAAAAATTTAAAGATTAAATATTAAAGTACAAACTGTAAACCTTATCTTTTTAATAGGATGTAAATGGTTGCAAGTATTTCTTCTTGCTACAAAGTTCTAATAAATGGATGTTAACATGGTAATAGTGGTAAAGCCAAAACTAACAAGTTTTTTTTAATATGGTCTAAGTTGAGTTTGCATCAAACCCTTGTGATGGTGGGTCCATGCATGGTAAAGTGAATCAAAAAGTACACCTGCCCAAATCCAAATTTGAAATATGACAAATTTTCAACATAAACGTAAGAAAATAAACTCAAAATTTTTTATTGAGTTTTGATGGGTTGAGTATAAAATTTGAAAAACTTTAGTACAATAAAAGTAAGGAACAAGTAGGAAGGAAACTAACTATTTAATATTGTGGTCATTCCTACTTCTGCATTAAACGTTAAATCTATTTTGATTTTACTATGAAAATTTTAAAAATCCACTAGTATATTTAGCATGCCACTAATTGAAAAATAGAATAGTTCCAATATTTGATCAACATGTGCTTGAATTTTAATGTATTTTGTAGGTTGTGACATCTACTTGAATTTTGATGAATATATACGAATTTATTTTAAACATGTGATTTTAAAATATAGTTGTAGCAAAATCAAAGAACTTCATATAATTAAAATTAAAGTAAGTAATTTTTAAAATTCAATATACCAAGCCCTACTTGATGGCCACTTTCCATTTATGTTGCAAGGTAATTCTTTGATCTACTTTACCATGCTTTTGCCCTCGCAAATAATTATCCATTCTTGGTGAAAAGTACTTGTTACATGACAACAACATGAAGGATTATTATGAAAAAAATTAAGAAGGGATGTTGTTATCCATGACTTGTGAAAATACAATCAACTTTGGTGTGGTGACATGTGATATGACACTTCCCAAACTCTTGTAATTTGATTTAAATTTTGGTGTCAACAACAAATGAAAATCTCCATCAAAAGAAGAATAATCATCAATCAAGTTTAAAATATTGGAATTAGGAATATGAAATGTGATGGAGGAAGAATTTGCTACGAAAATAATCACAAAACATGAATAGAAAAAATTAAATAAGAACTATATATATACAAAAAAATTCAAAAAGTTGAATCAATGTACACACTAGAAGAAATCTTGTCCATTTCAACCATCATTTTGCAACTACAATATCATTGCTATCCAAACTTGCTACGTTTGTGACTGTGACATTTGTAATCCTATGTGTCCATGCAGTTGTAAATATATACCACTACATGTGCGACTAAATGATGGGTCCAACCAACTATTAGTCAAATTTGTAGTTGCATGATACAACTACAAAAACTTTAGGTCAAAATGTAAATGAAATTTTGACATATTTTGTTCATTTTTTCTTGTTTGTCCACTTATGGATGATAATTGAGTTGCATGGTAACAATTATATGTTTTTTACAACTATGGACAATATAAGTTGCCAATTGTTTCAAATTAGCCTACATGGCCCACATTTCATTTCCATAAATTTTCAACATAAACATAATTTTATTTCAATGCATTAATCTAAATTAACCATTTTAATTTGGCTACATATCACCATAACATTATTATTTTCACCAATTTGGTTAAAACATTTGTTTGTTTTTTTTTTTTTTTGGTGGTAGCTAGATTTTTAACAAAAATTAGATTAGGTACTTAATTATCAATTAATTAAATAAGCTAGGTAATATGTAATAAGTAGGATAGGATTTAGTAGGTAATAGGTAGGTAGGTAAACTAAGTAAAAAATAGTTTATGTTGTGCATATGTCATAATGTTTTTGTATTAATTGATTATTTAATTAGCTTTGTTAAAAAATTAATTTATTAAATGTAGGCTAGGTAATTAGTTTATTGGGTAGGCTAGGTAGTAAATAATAGGTATGTAACCTAGGTAGGTTGTAAGTTAAGCAAGAGGCATTTTATTTTGTGGATATGTTATAGTGTTTTTATATTGATTGATTAATTAATTAGCTACATTAAACAATTAATTTATTAAATGTAGGCTAGGTAATTAATTTATTAGGTAGGTTACGTACCTAGTAGATAATAAGTATGTAACCTAAGCAATATGTAATAAATAGGATAGGCACTAATAGGTAGTAGATAAGTAGATTATACATTAAGCAAAGGGAATTTAATTTTGTGGATATGTCATAATGTTTTTGTATTAATTGATAAATTAATTAGCTATGTTAAACAATTAATTTATAAAATGTAGGCTAGGTAATTAATTAATTAGGTAGGGTAGGTAGTAAATAGTAGGTACGTACCCTAGGTAGGTTATGAGCTAAGCAAGAGGTATTTAATTTTGTGGATATGTCATAATATTGTTGTGTTAATTGATTAATTAACTAACTATGTTAAATAATTGATTTATTACATGTAGGCTAGGTGATTAATTTATTAGGTAGGCTAGGTAGTAGATAATAGTATGTAACCTAAGTAATATGTAATAAGTAGGATAGGCATTAGTAGGTAGGTAGGTAGTAAATAATAGGTATGTAACTTAAGTAGGTTATAAGTTAAGCAAAAGGTATTTTATTTTGTGGATATGTCATAGTGTTTTTGTATTAATTGATTAATTAATTAGCTATGTTAAATAATTGATTTATTAAATGTAGGTAGGTAATTAATGTATTAGGTAGGCAATGTACGTAGTAGATAATAAATATGTAACCTACGTAATATGCAATAAATAGGATAGGCACTAGTAGGTAGTAGATAGGTAGGTTATAAGTTAAGCAAGAGGTATTTTATTTTGTGGATATGTCGTAGTCTTTTTGTATTAACTTTTTAATTAATTAGTTATAGTAAAATATTAATTTATTAAATGTAGGCTAAATTATTAAATTCATTAGGTATACTAGTTAGTAGATAATAAATATGTAGCCTAGGTAATATTAGTAAGTAGGATAGGTAATAGGTAGTAAGCAACTAAGTTAAATAGTAGGTATTTTATTATGTAAATATGTCATAATGTTTTTATATTAATTATTTCCTAATATGGTAAATTAGTTTGTAGGTAGTAAGTAGTAAGTAGGCTAAGTAATAAATAGATAGGGAAAATAATAAATATTTTATTGTGTTGATATATGATAATATTTTTGTATGGGATAAAGGATGTGATAATGTTGTGGTGTTGTAGTGTTTCTTTTTAATTAGAATATATCCCATATCCTTTGTCTACAACTTCAAACTTGTAAAGTATATAAGTTGATGAAAGAATGGACTAAATTCATGGCATGCACTATAAACATAATGCATGTGCCATAGGGGATGAGCTAATCAAATGGCTTGTCTTCAACAAAATAAATAGGATTTACCTACCTACTTAGCTTATTTTAACATAGCACGACCTAGTCTAAAATAGGTTGCCTATTATAGTTTAACCTAGGATAGATCATAATGAATTAATTATAATATTTAATAACTATAATTATAATATTTAATTTAATCACTTATAATATTTAATTATTTTAATTATAATATATCCTTTTTGAACAACTGAAAAATTGCCATGTGTTTTATGACCATTGGATCTTTAAAATACCGCATGATTAAATCTTAACCAACCATCAATGACGCATTTGGTAGCATGCGATTAACCCAAATGTAGTTGCAAATGTAGTCACAAATTGGGGTTCCACATCATATTAAGGAACATCCATGGCAATGAATGAGAAATTCTAACCTAGTTGTGAGGTTTGCAATTACATTTTCAATTTCATGGCCATGTCATGTTTTTTGCAACTAATTATCTTATGGCACTTGTTTTAGTCAACTAAGCTATTTTTAGTTACATGTGTCCATTACAACTACAAATGAGTTGCAAATCCAATCATTGAATTTCAAATTCCTTTTAGTGACACAAGCCCCATAACAAAACCTTTTCATTAAAACAATTTAATGATAGCTATTTTTTGTGTCATAACCTTGGAGCTTGCACCATTCATCAAAGGCATTTTTAGCATATACCTTAAAATGATCGTTAGCCACCTTTGTTAACATTGTCCAACTTCATTTCATCAAAATCAAGAAATTGGAACTTGCAAAATATTTCATTAGGAGTTGATTCATCATCATTGGTAGGAACCTCTTTAGAGTTAGTTATAGCAACAACATTAGGGTTGGGATAAAAAACAAGTTATTAAAACCTTTAGTTTTAGGATGGACTTCAAAATCATCAACATTCAAGGAAATTGCAAGACTATAAAAGTTTGCATATGATATTAACATTTGCTTCAAATAGTTAAGGAGATTGAAAAAACTCCAATAGTTGTAAATAAATATTAGATCCATCATTAGTCCATAAAATCCCAAAACCTACAAAATTAGTAGAAGGTGTAGATGTTGCAATAACAAGAGGTGTGGATGGTGTAAACCTTAATCCATAAGCTTTAACATGAATTGATTGGCTAAGTTATTGTTGAAGTTTGCCTTGGATTGAATGTTATTGAATAAGGTTTAAATTAAACAAACCTTCAAAATAAATCTCATCAACAAAATATTTGAAACTCTTTTTAAAATTGTTAAAAGTAGAAATCTTTTAGCCTAACTAGCTTAGTGGGCATTGTAGTATTTATTTAATTATTAATGGTAGATGTTATTATTGTCTCCTAGTTTATTAGGGGATGAAGCTACTTTGGTTATTTAATTTAATGTGAATGAAGACTTTAGCTTCGATTCACCTAATCAACTAGGGAATATTTCTAGAAGGATGAAAATAAAGGCTTATTTTCTAAGGAAAGATGTGAACCATATGTGGATTAGTTCAAAGGAGAACTTGGGAAGAGGGGATCATCATTCTTGAAGTAGCATGGTAGAAGAGGAGGAGGAAATATAAAAATTTGAGATTTTGGGAGAGTTTGGTAGGAAGACCATATTGTACTTCATTATACAAAGATTATATGGAGAATGAAGGTCATGGACCTTGAATATGTACTCTTATTTTCTTTTTCTTTTTTTTTGACTTCTTGGATGTGTGAGTTTAAGTTCAACTTTCCATAACATCTCTATTTTTTATATATATAATGTTTTTTATTCTTAATTTCACTTGGAATAACATTTTGGAGATTTTAAAGTATGATGGTAGTTGTAGTATGAAGGTATTTAAAGCTATAATAGAAGGTAGTTGTTGGAAGGCAATATGCATAGTGGGGAAGGTAACATGAAAGATCAATTGTTCTACAGTTTGAATTATTTTCCTTAAGATTGGAAGGTGATACCTTCCAGTCATTCAACCCATGTAGGAATTCTATTATGTTCATGTTTTCACATATTGTAATTTACAAAGATTCTTGGTGTTTTCCCACTTTTTGAGTTTTGTGGAAAAATTATTTTTGGTTCTAGGACCAAAGGAAAAATAAATGTTTTGTAATTTGTAATCTCTCCCTTTAGCGCCATAGTAAAAAGAAAAGGAAAACAATGACAATGAATTTCATTAGAGCTAGTTTAGGTAGGAGGATTATAAGATTGTCCTACCATATTCCAACCCAAAATATGTTATTCCAACTTTTTTTTATGTCCTTTGTTGCCCAAAATGTTTGATCTAGGATTTAAGAAAGAAAATTGTATACAAATTAGGTCAAGTTTGAGAGCCAAACTTTGAATTGTTCATGAAATTGAAATTTATGAAATTGAAGACATTTAAAATTGAAATAATTTTTTTCAATGAAAATTTAGCAAAATTTCAAAATATAAAAAAATTGGATTTTAGATTATGTTCGCACTTTCAATTGGCAACACCTAAGCCACAACACTCTTCATATCATTGGAGGGCTCTTGATGGTAGGGTTGCAATAGCATGGTTTCATAATGTTTTGCATTATAGTCTAGAAGTTATTGAATATTGAATGATTTTTTCATTGAGAATTATAAATGAAATATTAACCGCAAATTTCAAAGCAATTGGGGGTTTGTCTTTGGTATTGTTGGAAAGATACCAAATATTAAAGATTTAGTGGAATCTATTTCATAAATTTTGGGCGAAAGATGCAGGAGATATTGAAAATTGCAATATTTTTGTCACTAAAAGTTCAGCAAATATCCAAAATATCAAGGAAAATTGGATTTTAAAGAGTCTAGATGTAAAATAGGGAATAAAATATAACACATCCCCTTCCTATGAATAAGCAATGAAAACACAATATAAAATAATTAATGACTTGATCAGCTCATCAACAAGATTATAGCTTTACTTAAACATCCTCTAATTATGATTTTTAAAGCACAATTAAGGATTAGATCGCTCCAAGTTCACTCTCATGAGCTATCGTCAATCTTCAATGATGACATTAATCAATAGAGAATGTGAAGAACCATTTGCCAAGAGCATTTATCTCTTCAACAAGACATAGGATTTTTCTCTACATTTATATTCCTGATTTCAAGACTCCAGAGAGAAAGAGCTTAGTTGCATTAGAACCCCTTAAGAAGTCGAGCGCACTCCACAACAAGTCTCAAAAACATCAAACTACATTTTGTAGCATCAGAGATCAACAGAGCCACAGAAAACCCATCACCAAATCCAAGCATTTAACAAATTTGACAAACAAACAAGCTTGAGCTTATCCCAAATGTTACGCCCATCATAACCGAACGTCGTCGCACGTAGCCGCCCAACACCTCGGTTGGATGATGAAAGACAAAAAAGTGGCGAACACCATTCGGTGCAACTGAGGTAGACAGTTCACACACAAAGCGACCACCTCAGCCCTAAATCCATGTTACGCAGGCTCTGTTCACACTTGGGCCAGCGGCACAAGCCACACTAGTATAACATTCTAGGAAAGAATTACATCAATGGTAGGCCGTGTGCCTGCTGCTGTAAGGGACGTGTAAAACGAAGTGACCTCAAACAGGGACGTCTAAAACGAAGTGACCTCCAACGTTCCTTTATGTATTGTCCGGTCGAGGTGCCGTCCATTACCAAGGCAACGATTTCGCACAGAGCCCAGAAAGCAACAACACCTCCAAAGATGTAGACCGGCAGCCACATCCCAGCCCACATCGGTGGAGTAGGGCCCAAAGCAGCGAACAGTCGAGCATGCTGAACTCCAAGTTCCATGATGAACTGACGTTCTTGAGCAAGACTAATTTGAGAAGTGATGTGCATAAAAGTTGGAAGCCACAAAGCCTGGATTGTTTTAAAACAGCAGGATCTAATTACATTGACTGGCATGACAGGAGGGGGATTATTGAGAAAGCTTGCAAGGTAGCTCCTCCTGTCTGGAGTGAGAGAGGGCGTCTCTAAAAACTTTCTGATCACCTGCTTGAAAGTTGCGTCGGCGTACTTCCAGCAGTTGTCACTCGTGAGGCTGTAGTTAGGACTCGGCTCTGTCAAAATGGCCAGCAAATCCTCCATCCGGATGTTCCCGCAATCTTCCAGTTCCTCGGCTCGGTGCTTCATCTGGACATCATCCGTGTCCCAGCTTTCTGAAATACGTAGTCGTCTCACGGAGATTCCTACCGGCTTGTTGGATTTCTCTGCTTGGATGTTGTATATGCTGCCGCCTCTGAATCTTACGCGAAGCCCAACGAAATCGTGCAAGATTATACTGCGTCTATTCTTGCTGCACACTCTGTAGTGCCCTATATCGAGTACAGTGGCGGTCTCGTTACTCGCAGCAGTCAATTCTGGTTCGACCCGATGTGTGCCGCTTCTCGCAGCACAAGAAGCCGACGATGTTGCGAAGCTAGTGGACTGAGCGGATCCAACGCTTCCCTCAGCACAAGAAGCCGACAATGTTGCGCAGCTAATGGACTGAGCGGATCCCATGTTGCGTACACACCTGTGGAGTAGTATGGATGTAGCTGTTGTCGTTGCACTAGGTAGGTTGGACGCTGCAAGCAAGAAAAGCACAGAATGGACGAAACCCTATTGAGATCTCTTAAAACCAAGGGAAGTTTTCCTGGGAACGCTTGGCCCGCCAAACATATCCTCACAGCTTGTGCAGACCAGACTTTCGTAACGACCAAGCGAAAAGCAAATTCCTAATTTCGAAACACTGGAACTGGAATGCAGGGACCGTGACAGTTTGCTCCTGGTGGGTTTGGAAAGTGAAAAAATAAAATCAGCACTTAAGCCTAGAAAGAGAGCATTCAAAACCTAACTTACCTCACAAGGGCCGTGAAGTGACCGTGCAGAAAGGGCTACTAGCGCGTGTTGAAAGAGGGCAGCGTGTTGTGAGAGTCGATGTGTGAGAGAGAGAGAGAGAGAGAGCGAGAGAACGCATGAGAGAGTATGCCTGTTGTTGCAGTAGACGAGGATGGCAGGGTTCTTTAATACCCAGTAGTTCAACTACAAAGTTTCTTTAGACGTCTACTAAAGAACCAAAGTTACATCAAAGAAACTTCACGTTTGGTTCTTTAGTAGTGGGTGCTAATAAAGAACCAATGTCAGACCAAACGTCAAAAATCACTGTACATCGTACTTGCATGGCAGTGTTAATAAAGAACTAATAAAGAACCAATGTCAGACCCATAACTACAAATGTCAAAACTACTGTAGATCGTACTTGCATTGCAGTGTTGCCAACTCTGCCGACACTAATGAATTAAAAACCATTCCATTTCGGCTATGGAGTATTTCGAAATATCCCAAAGCATCCTTTAATTTCGTTCACAAAATATTTTTCAAATTGCAAATAATTTTCGGACAATTTCGGCACTCTAAAAAATTATATAATTTATGCCGAAACTGCTCTGCAATTGCTAGTTCCTCCGCTCAGTAGACCGACTAAAGCGAGTAGAGTAAATAACAAGTCTTGTATTTCTCAAGCATGCTAATCGGTGCGGTTTTTTTTTAACTATTTAAATTTGGCTCAGCTGGCTACATGTTAGCCCCTTTTGGAGCTATAATTGCCACTTGAGGACCATGTGTCCTTGCTTGCACCTACGAATACAAGAGTACAATTACTTTAGTCCAAAACCCATAGTTTAGTTCTAAGATTCCTTTCATACCCCTACATAATGAACTAATTCAGGGTAAATGTTTCGATTATCAACAATCTTGGGTGAGGCATGTTTGAATTGTAGGACCCAGTGGGTGCAGGTGCCCCCTCTGCTGATTCAGCTTGACTTTGGGGACTTGCCGAAGACTTTCCACAAAAATAAATAAAAATCATGGCCTACCTTTTGTACATTTTCTGCTTTGCATGGATTGTGCACATGCTAGAGAAGAGAGTAAAAAATATGATCTGACTGCTGCTCCCTGTTTTTGATTACTACTCTTTAATAAAAACAAACAAGCCACCTAGATGTTATATGTTGTTTTATTTTATTTTATTATGTAATACAATATAACTAAGCTATTTTTTTTGTCTAAAATATTTGTCATGTTCTTGCTCTAAAATTTGGATTTTAGTGTCATCTTGTTTTGGGGTTCATTTTGACTAATAAAAGGTAATGTAAATAAAAATAAAAATTAATGTGGATAAATTAAAGGTTGGTAGATAGATGGGTGAGTGGGTAAGTTATGTGGGTGCGTAGGTGGGTGGGTAAAGTAAGCATAGCCTAACAAATTACCTACCCACCTACCCATTTATTACCTACCCATACCTATTTATGTACCAAGATTGAAATAAATGTGTCAAACATTAGAAGGAATTATGTCATTTGCAACCAAGAAATCTATGTTTACAAGTCCTAAATGATTATATGTATAACTTTAGTCATAAACTATTACTTTGAATCCTATGTGTAAAAAAACATAGTCATATATTAGTGGGGCATGTGACTAGAGACAACGAGGTGGTATCAAGATGGAGGGTGTCAGTTTTAATCAATTTTATTTCATCAATATTGCATCCATGATTGATGATAACGTGATGTGAATGTTCAATTGTCATTACAATGATTAAAAATGACTACAAATCATTTGATATGAACATAGACAAATCTACCCCCCAATCTATATTTTACCTACCTATTTACCTACCCACCCACCCATCTATTAAGTTAATTACTTCTCTACCCGCCATCTTACAACTTGCCTATTACCTCCCTCATAGTCTTGTTGTGATATGAAATAAACACGTGAAATAAAAACTTGACAAAAATTGAACACCTTTTGATAATGTAGTACATTGGGAAGGACTTGGTCTTTCATTATGAAGGTGAAGGATTCAATTCTTAATATTTGCAACCTATGTGCATTCCTAGAAGGCTATATGTAAGTTAAACTAAGGTAATTAGGTGACTTAGTAGGTTATGTAGGTGAAGTTAGGTAGGTTAAGTTACCACCCACCTACCTACTTGCCTTTTTTGACTTACCTATACCTATTAGACTACCTACCTACCTATTAAAAATATTTCAAAATAATAATACATAAAAATGATTTAAATTTAGGCATAAACTCAACTAAATCAAATGGTCCACTATTTGCCAATCATAATTTAGGCATTTATTAATGACACCTCATCATTATGTATGACTTGTCATTTATGACTATAGAATGAAAAGTGCCATGTTGGACATTCCATGACTTCTTGCCTTAAACAACTTGTTTGTCACAACTAAGGGCGCTTTAGTCATATGGTGTTTAGTATGATTATAACATCAATCACATATGGAATCATAAATTGAAGAATTTTTTTAATGAAATGAATAAATTAACAAAAAAAATTCACCTTTTGAAATTAATTAGAGACTTAATTTATTTTCATGGAAGTGAAGGGTTCAACTCTTCATACTTGCAACTTATTCACATGCTTAGTTAGTGCGGCTAGCATATATAAATAGGTTAAGTATTATATTTGTAAGGTGGAGTAGGTAGGTAGCTAGTAGGTAGGTTGGTGGGCTACCTACTACCTACTTAATACTAATAAATTATTGTCAATTCTTTAAAAAATCAAAATAATGTTTTTAATGGGGCATCAATTTTTTTAACCAAAAAAATGCTACTTAAAATTGAATTTTTAAAAACATACAATGGATGAATATTCCATTGTTATTAATGGATTGCCAAAGCAATTTAATGTTCATTGCATTTTATATTTTTATTTCTATTCCACCACATTCTTTCAATACATTGTTTATTTGTCCTTGAATTCTATAATATTGTTATTTGTAATGATTATCATTTCATCTTCAAGGAAAGCATTATCAAGTAAAACATGTGATCCCTAGCCAACTTCAAGGAGTTCATCAACTTTATTTTCTGTCCCATGTTGTAATAGTTTCTCTTGTGCACATTCTATTAAGATCAGATAAATGCTTTCATTAAACTATTCTTGTATTTTGTCTTCTATGACATCCAATTTCCTATTTTGCAACATTTTCCTACATGAATATTGATCCTCCCCATTACTTTTTAATCTACCATCTTCATTATAATCCGAGCTTTAAGGCGGAGTGAAGTACTCCTCTAATTCCTCCTCGTGTGGTGTTTGAACCAACAAGTTCATTCTATCAACATGAGGAGTTTTGACTCTCCAAATTTTTGAATTTTTTAATATGCTCCATGACCTCCTTTTCAATTTCTCCACATATATTCAAACATGGATGTCAATCATTACAAAACTAATATTGAAATATAGATCCTATGGTCAAAAAAATCAAGATAATGTTTTTCAAGGATGTTATTTATATGCAGTGGCTACTTCTTCGTGTTTCAAATTCCAAATGTAGAGTCTCCGATAAATTGATGATTTCACCTAGACATTCAACCTTGTTTTTGTTGATAAAAACAAGTTTTTATCTTTATGCAATACTTCACTGCTTAATACACATCTTGAGAGTGTTTATTGGGTTTTATTGTTTCATCCTTCTCTTCAAATCTATTGTTTCAAGGCTCCCATAATAGGACTACAAAGTCTCTACCAATAGTCTCCATAGTTCTCCTAATTAAGCTTGTGGAATGTTTCTTGACTCTCTAACAATGTTTTTCCAACTTTTCAATGGTTTGAGTTATTGCAAAATGCATATTTGATTTCCTCCCATTATCAGCTCTTCTTCAATGGAGCTTTATCTTGGTTTAAAATGGTTGTCCCATTCAATTTGATTATCTTTTATGACAATTGATTACAAAGGGTAGTTTGAGGTCAAGTGTTCCAAATTCAATGCAAGAATTTTTTTGGGTTTCTACAAAAAAAAATTCAACTTCTTTGTGATGTTTGGATGCATGTTTATCATTATATATTTTGTTTGTATTAGTTGTCATTTTTCAAGTTGGCTCATCCTCCCAAGCTCTTCTTTTATTTTTGTTATTATTCATGCGATGCCTTGTTCCTTGTACATGACACTCAATTATTTTAAATCTATTTTTTATTATAAAGGAAATGAAATGTAAAATTTGGGATATCACTTTTGCCAAATATCTCAAAATGTGATGCTCGTTTTCAAACCAATAGTATTGTCTACTTTAGTTAACCTATGCATTTTTTACAATTGTTTTTTCCCCAAATGTTATATTCAAAGATCGTAAACATATTATTTTGTTTACTCAAAAATGCATATCGGTTCAAAAAACATTTTTTTCATACAAAATATATCTTTTTGTGCATCATAGCCTTGAAAAACCTTATTTACAAAGACTTGTTAACTGCTACACAAAGTTCCTTAGAACTCTTTTTCTACCAAGCTTTGTAGTTGTTGCCAATTTCAAAAGTATTGCCAGATTCTATTTCAAACATATTGAGTTAAATTGGGTGCCATTGGTGGGTCGTTCAGTTTGTTGGAACCCATTATAAATTGTAATGTAGCCTTTGGGGTGGTGTTCTCCGAATTCGTTATTTCCTTTTCTAAGTTTGTCATTGCATCTTATGGGTATGGTGGGGAGTTCTTATGGGTAATAGAATTGGTCGATACTAAAAAATCCAATTTTCTGCTATAAGCGAGTACTTGTGTTTCATATGCATTGTCTTCAACGTCAGAAGCATTCTTCGGCCACTTTCGTAGCAAAATTGATTGATTCATTCTTCTTTTAGCTTGAAATCCAAGCAGGTAGTCACACTGCTTATGAAATTACATTCTACAATTTTGATTCATCGAGTGTGTTGGCCATGGATTGTCTCCAAAAGGTTGTCGTAAGCCATTCACAATCTTTGGGCAAACCATTTTTATCAATGTCATATATATCTTGTAACTTGTTCTTGGGTTTAGGGTTGTACCTAGTGTAAAAATTATTTTCAACCAATATAAATGTTTCATTTTGAATTAAACTTTGAATTCTTGAACTTTTAATGTAATTGAACCCTTATGCTATTGGCCAAGGTATATTAAACCTTTTGGAACATCACCCATCCCAATATTATTTGGACCCAAATGAACTTGATTTCAAAGCT
>Ga0116228_10001395_pt1 | contig 20046 bp, 7 predicted proteins | sample S1TSphfallax_2_FD_89694 | JGI IMG/M metagenome (GOLD analysis project Ga0116228, IMG submission 89694) | Host-associated microbial communities from peat moss isolated from Minnesota, USA - S1T2_Fc - Sphagnum fallax MG | ecosystem: Host-associated > Plants > Peat moss > Unclassified | place: USA... | reverse complement strand
GTCCAATGAATTTTATGCAAAAAAACTGCAACAAACCAACATCTCTTTTGAGCTGTTTAGCTCCATGGACAGTAGCACCAGTAGGTGTTTTACCTCCATGCCAAATTGATGCTGCAAATTGCACAAAGCAGGATTTGCTACTTAGTACACTTTTCAGCAAGGCTCATTAAACCAAAGGTACAACAATGTTGAATGAAGATATGATGAAGTTATTGTCACTCATGCGGGAGTTGAACCTCTAAACTACCCATAGTAGCATAAGTGGCTTGCAAAAAATGATACAAAAAAATTAATATATGATTTTAGAATTATAACAAAAAAAAAAGTATTAGGTACTTATTATTATTGACACATTCAAAAAACCAATGAAAAAATGGATATTTAGCTAATTCTAGAATAAATTTTTATTTCTACATTTTTTAAAAACTTGGTGGCTAGTATTAAGGTTTTTATTGAATTTGAACAAGACATTGTTAACATCTATTTGTTGGATTATGTAATGAGGCAAAATAATATATTAATATATATTGTTGCATCATTTAGTGGCTCCCAAATTAAAGTTTTTTTTAAATTTTTCAACTTTCACTTGTAGGGTTATCAATATCACATCGTGTCACGTTAAGTTAATTACATTAGTTCTAATGTCAAGATAGCCCAACATCGCATCAATTTAGGATCAACATAGGTCAAAGTAGTAACTTTTCATGTATGTGTAAAAAATTTACCCCAATGGTGACTAACAATTATGGTCACAAAATAATAAAAATCCAAGCTATTAGAATCTACAATTTTGGGTAATTAATTAATTAAATAAATAAATAAAAATCTTGATAGTCGAAAAGTGACGATCGAATTTCGATCGCATTTGAACAATCAAGATTTTCAATTGCCACCGATCCACACCCTAATCGCAATCTAGTGACTTGAATTTGGTCCTTAGAACGAAAAAGAAATAAAACAAAATTTGACCATTGAAACGTGTTAACTATATTTTGGTTGCCATCTAAACGGCCAAGATTTTCAATCACAACTTGTCCACATCCCACTCACAACCCAACAACTAGAATTTAGTCACAAAAACGAAAAAAAAAACTGAAAAAAATCTTGACCATCAAAAAATTGTCTACCACATTTCAATCACCATTTGAACCACTAAGATTTTTTATCACAAAATTTAATCCACACCCCAATCACAATCTAATCTCAAAAGCAAGAAATAACTTTTAAAACTTTTGACCATCAAAATGTGTCTATCGGATTTCAGTTGCCATTTGAATAGCCAAGATTTTCAATTATAGCTACTCCACACTCTAGTTGCAATCCATTGACCTAAATCCAATCCCAAAAGCTAATTTTTGTTGAAAAACTAAAAAATCTTGACCATTGAAAATTGTCAATTGGATTTGGGTTGCCATTTAAACAGCCAAGATTCTTGGTCATGTCTGGTCCACACCTTGTTCATAGTTGAACAACTTCAATTTGGTCCCAAAAGTAAGAAAAAAAAATCAATTTTAATTGTCAAAAAGTGGTGACTAGATATTAATCATTATTTGAATGATCAAATTTTGATCACAATAGGTACATAGTTTGATCATAATCTAGTGACCTGAATCTTGTTGCAAAATGATTAATGAAATATAAATTCTTATAATTAATTATTAACTTTAAAATAAATAATTAAACTTACTTGCATATTTTTTAAATAATAATTTTATTTTTATTATGGAACATCATATCAATGTTAGTGTTGACGAAACAAACTAACACATTACGTTGATTAACAATGATATGATGACCAACGCAAAAATAACATGTCATGTTGGTTTTGACAATCTTAGTTTAAAATTCCATTGTTAACTTTGAGCTTTTCAAAAGTTTGAAATTAACTAAAAATACATGATCCAAAAGTAGGGTTGTGGATTATGGCTCTTGCAAGCCATAAATTGATACATTGTCAATTTCAACAAATTTGAAATATTTGAGAAGATTATGACATAACATTTTAGAGCTTGAAATTGTATGCCACAACTAAATGAATAGGTTTATATCAAATGGAGGGTGCATGGCAAGTCAAGTGTTGAACCAAAAAGGATTTTAGGAACCGAATCTTGTTAACCACTTGTTCCTTAACTTAGGTCAAGAAAGAACCTACATGGTGCAACTTTAAAATCCTAGGATGCTTTGGGAAGGAAACCTTTTAGTTTTTGAAAGTAAATGATGCCAAATATAATAAGCATTTCTTGAAAAGGGACCTCATTATCCAATTTAACCAACAATGATTCCTTAATGTAAAAATATATTCATGTGAACAAAAAAAACGTAAAAGAATAAGCAACTCTTGAAAAACAATTTGCCACAATACAACAAGATTTACATGCACTATGAGAAAAATGTGTCTATAGCAACTCTTCGGATGCAACTAAAAGGTGTTTTATAGAATTAGATTACAACTATATAGACAAGTTGCAACAGACATGATTTTCTCATAATGATGAATAAAAAAATGTGAAAACATCCATTGAACCAGTGAATAAACAAATGAAAAATAAGAAATAATTGTGTTTTGGAAAAAAAGGACAACTTAAATGGCAAACCTATGATCATTCCCTCCACACCATTTGCACACGTACCTTGTCTTTTGTAGAAACAAATATTTTTCCCCTAATTATTTTGTTAGTGTATTAACAATAAATTTGAATTCCATTTAAATTAAATATTACATGTTTAAAAATAAATTATAACATTGGGATCCACTCCAAGGTGATGTTTTCATGAAAGTAATCCAGCAATGCATGGTGCTTGTGGAACATTTCAACTTGAAACTTTGTGGCAAGATCAACAAACTAATAATACAATTGTGTTTGACAAATCTTGACCACATCAACAAACACTAGAAGAAATCTTGTCCATTGCACCATATGTTTGTGACTAATGTGCAATTGGTGTCCAAAGCAACTCAATTTGTAATTACAATTGTATTAGTCCTATGTGGCACATTAGTTGTGAGTGTTCATAGTCAAATATACAATTAAACTTTAACAAATCCAAATTTTAGTCATACATGCAACTATAATGTGTGATTACCATAAGTCTAGATGAAATATTGATCAAATATGAACATATGCCATCCATTATGGGTGACATCCATTGATGGTTAATAACTAAGTTGTTTTTGCAACTATTTTTACAAGTACATCACAAATTTAGCATGCGACGAATTAATAATGAAAATCATGCAAAGTTTGTTCATTCATAGGTTTGTACAATCTAAACACAAATATCATGCATTGAAAACACGTTTGACACATGGATAAATGTGTTGATGAATGAAGTATGAACCCATGAATCAGCAAATATCACACGAATTTTGCATCTTCCTATAAATCAAATGTGTTTTCAATGCACAATATTAATGCATGGAATGTACAAATTATAAATGAATAAATTTTGCATGATTTCCAGTACTAAATCATGAAATGGTAGGTTTATGACATATACATAAATGATTAAATGACATGTGGCATTTTTGCTGTTGCAATTTAAAATGTAAAAATAATTTATTGGTTAATAGGTTGCTAGAAAAGGTTATTATAACCTAGTTGATAAACTAAGCTAAGTAAGCTTAATAGTTTATGTTAAATTAAATAGGCCTATGTACATTGATAGCCTAGCCTAGCTTGCATACTTAATTAATTGGCCTAAATTATTTATAGGTAGTAATAGGTTAGTCTACTAGGCATAACTAATAGGTTAGGCTATGAAAGTGAGACCTAGTTAAACTAAGTAAATTAGGTAGGTAATTGGTAGGCTAAGTTAATTAGTTTATTGTGTGAATATGTGATCATGTTTTTATATTAATTAATTAATTAGGTTAAGTATTCAATTAATAAATTAAATAGGTTAAGTAATATGTAATAAGTAGGATAAATATTAGTAAGTAAATATAGGTAAATAAGCTAAGAAAGAGGTATTTTATTTTGTGGATATGTCGTAGTGTTTTTGGGCATATTCACAATCAAAGTACCCAAAAGGACAATCTAACAAAAAGAGGACTGCAAAAGACTATTTTGGATTTTTATTATAGTTATTATTTCATGATCACAGGAGATTGGTATATGACTATAACTAGAATGATGTCATGTTAATCTATTAAAATAATCTAAGAATAAATTGGATATAATATAAATGTCCTTTAGAATCCTTTTAAATAATTAGAGTCCTTGTCTTAACTGTAATTCATCTTAAAGGAATCAAAAGGAATGTATTAAGTAATGCAATCGATTTCAATTTTCTTTCATGGATAAATAATATATACATCTATGTTTGGTAATGTTCATATAATGCATTTGATTAAATAATATCAATATAAATTTTTTGAAGGCTACAAAATCCATTTTAAACGGGCATTAAGGAAAATTATTTTAAAAAATAAAATTGGTTGATTTTTTGTATTCCCTAGGCTTAGAGTTTATGGTCCCAAGTGTTGCCAAAATGTGTGAAAAATTTTCATGCAAAAAAAATGTCAAATTGTATATAATTTAAGTTTATGTATTTATTTTATGCATTTCTGGTTTTTTGCCAAAATATTTATGCATAATTACATATGCATGTGAAAAATAACCACCAGCATGAAAATAATCATAATTTGAATTATCCAATATCTCTCACTTAAATTTATTCCATTTAGATTCTTTATTTGGAAAATAACAAAAATAAAGTCGTTGAGTACTATGGTCAAAAAGTGGTACCCTGATTGTGAATATGCCCTTTTTTATTAATTGATTAATTAATTAGCTATGTTTAAAAATCAATTTATTACATAGGCTAAGTAGTAGATAGTAGGTATATAACCTAGGTAGTATGCAATAAGTAGGATAGGTATTAATAGGTAGTAGGTAGGCAGGTTATAAGTTAAGCAAAAGGTATTTTATTTTATGGATATGTCATAGTGTCTATGTATTAATTCATTAATTAATTAACTAGGTTAGAAATTTAATTTATTAAATATAGGCTAAGTAACAGATAGTAGGTATGTAGCCTAAGTAATATGTAGTAAGTAGGATAAGTAGTAGGTAGTAAGCAAAATAACTACAAATTTGGTACCCTATAATTTTTGGGCCATACAATTTTGTGTGCAACTAACATGGAACTAAATGTGTACAACATGGACACATGTCATAAAAATAATGGCCTAAACTAATACATACTTAAATAAATATACTTAATATATCTACATAAGCTATGTATAGTAGTATTATGTACTTCTAGTATTAAGATTAAATTCATGCTAACTAAAGTTAACCTAAACTAACCATGGCTAAACTTATGAGGACATTAAATTGACCTAGGCTAAACTAATTATGGCTGAACAAAATTATGCTAAATAAAATTAGGTTAAACTAAGCATGGTTAAAATATGTATTGCAAGTTTTCAAATTTTGTTTGCCAAATATGTTCATATTTTCTTTGGCAAATAGGATTATTGTATTTTATTTTTTATTTTTTTCTCAAAACTTCAATTCAATGAAACAAAAATAGTTATTCAGAATAAATTAATATTATATTTTTTAATTCTTAAATTTATATTCTGAATTATATTTAATAATAATAATATTAACTAATTTATAATAATAACTAGTATTAATAGGAATAAGTATCATAGAGTATTATTATAATTTTTTTTTACCATAATAATAATCTTATTTTTATATTATTAATTATGTTAATATATTTATGGCTAGTAGGATACACTAATTAATTTATAAATTAAATATTCCAACCTAGGTTAGCTACCTAGGTATTAAACTAAATTAAGTATTAATATTATAATATAAAATATTATTATAAGTAATTATAAATATTAATTTAATTTTTATCATAATTATAATATATATATACACATTTTTTTAATAAGTTTTATATATTTAGATTTTATTATTTATTTTAAAATATTGACAATAAATGCAACAGTATTTAACCTATATGTATCCCAACATTCAAAGTTAATTATTAATTTAAGAAGGGTAATAATATTAAAATAATAATTTCATTGTAAATCATTATAATTACTAAAAATATCCTATAATCATTTATGCACTACAAAGGAAAAAGAGTAATGAAAAATTAACAAGAAGAAAAATAAGTTTTTCCACATTACAAAACTTTTTTTTTCTTTTGACCGCTCCTACTTTCAAACCTCATAACTTTCTTATTTCTTATTCGTTTTAAATGACTTAAAGTGCTATAAGAGTGCCACCTAAAGTCTTACAAATCATTTTTGAACTTTAATAATAACAAAGCAACTTGTAAGGAACTTTTTTGGTGTTTATGAACTAGCCTTTATAGTGTTGATAATTTTTATTTTTTCAGTTCTTCACTCCCTTTACTTTTGGGGGCCCATAACTTTCTCATTTCTAATATGTTTTTGATGTTTTTTAGTGTGTTAGATTCGTTAAGAGGAGATTTCAAGTTTCTTTTGGACAACAAAAACAATGGAACCCTCCTCGGGCCAATCTACCCTAATACAATAGTTACATCTAATGTGCAACTAAGTTGGTTCATGAGGTTTGTAATGGAATTTTTTATCCCATATCTTTTGGCTTTCAATTGAATTTTGCATAGTATATAATTAGGTGCAATAGCCATATATAATCAAATACCAAGTGCCATTGGGGATGAGCTCATAAAAATAGTTTGACTTTAATTAAATGGTTAAACCTAAACATAAAATTACATTATCCTAAACCTACTTATATAGCTTAAACCTACCTTTCAACCTATTTACATACCTAGGTAAACCTACCTATTTAGTAAGATGTAATAACTACCTACTTATGTAAGCACCACATGTCAACATTTTATATATCTTAAGTTCGATGATTTTGTTTCATTAATCAATATTTTAAAATGAAAAAGAGGTGGGCTAAAATTGCCACATGTCACCATATAATTGGTGTTTTAAAATGGGCATGTGTCAAATGGTCAATGAACGTTCCATGGTGTGCGACATGTCATCATCCTAATGGTAGAAACTTTAACGATTAAGATTAATCCAATGAAATTTTAATTCTGAGAACACAAAAAAATTTAAAATGACATGTGTTTGCAAGCAATTTGTCTCATTTTTAAACACTTGTCATACTTTGATTAGTTACATTATAGTTACAAAGAAAGTTGCACATAACGTGCAACTACATTTGAATTGGTATGTATGGATGAACATGTATATTAAAACCGTATATACATGTTGCATACATAATGTCACATGCAACTGAATTTCATGTGTGAGTTGTTTTAGGCAACTACACAAAGTTGTAGTTGCATGCAACAGAATTTTAATTGCAAATGACAATTGCAAAACCCATAATTTCTACTAATGTCATCACATTCACCTTCAATGCTTTCAAAACTTAAAAGAGATAGGTGAAAAATGGCTAAACATATCCAAGCTTGGGCATGGATATGTTCACCCATCTCCAACCCAAAAACATCACTCCAATATTTTTGGGCAAATTTTTCACCTTCATGAACTAAAACAAGGGTTGCAAAGCTTCATACTCAAACATGGGCCTCCCTTTTTGTAAAACATGGAAAAGGAGGCAAACTAAATAATTTTATGTTGATTTTTCCTAAGTATAACATTGTCAAACTATTGCAAAACTAATAGAGGCTTGTAAGCATTAAAGAAAGCAAGATTATGGGCATGATTGTTGTTCTTATCATAGTAAACTTCATCATTTTTCAAGCCTTTCACTACTACAGAAATGGGGTGTAATTTAATAGCCTAAATCACTATGGGACCTTAAAAGTGAAATAACTTCATTGCAATTTACTAATTTCACCATGGTAAAAGTTATTTCACTATAATATCTTTATGTAAACATCATGTTTCTTTATTAATGAGCATAATTCACTATTATAATTTATTATAGTAAATAGGTTATTTTCTATGTTTTTTTAATATTCTATCTATGCTACTTTATGATATACCCTATATTATTTTAAGTTAATTTAGTTATTCTAACTTATATTTTATGTTATTATAGGCTATTATAAATTATTGTACCCTAAACTATTATATGTTATTTTATCCTAAGTATAATAATGTATGAAAAATAATTTAAAATACCCTACAATATAATAACTACCAATAGCTTAAGATATTATAACATAGAATATCCAACAACAATTTATAATAAAATAATCACCAATAATTGTAATATAACATATAATAACCAACAATGACTTATAATATAATAACCACTAATAACCATTAATAAAATAACCATCAATAACCACCAATAGTCATTAATAGAATAACCATCAATATTCATTAATAGAATAACCACCAATAGTCATTAATAAAATAACCACCAATAGTCATTTATACAATAACAACCAATAGCCATATATTATAATTGCTTAAGATTGCCAAAAAAATCTAAAATGAAATAATTTATAATAGACAAATGTAATTAACCTAGAATTGCCAATATCATAAGGTGAAATAACCTTCAATAACCACAAATAACTTATAATAGTTACAAATAGTCCAAACTAAAATAATTAAAAATAATTAAAAATAACCAAAAGTAATTAAAAATAGCCATAAATAATCATAAATAATGTAGGGTGAAATAATTTAAATTAATAAAAAATAGTCATATAATAATTGAAAGTAGCTTAGCATTTAGCATAAGTAGTATTATTATATTAACAAAAATCTTATACATTTATTTTAGAAAAATGGTCATTGAAATGTTATTGAATAGTGATATTCAACTTTTTCTTTTGTTCAAATGATTTAAAACTTTCAAAAGGAAATAAATGTAATTATGTACATTATTGAATTTAAAAAAAAGTAAAGTCGAATCATTTCATTTCAACAAAATCTCAATAAAATATGAATTTTCAAAGTTTATGTTTTTTGTAATTTTTAAAATCAAATGTTTGATAAATAGAATGTAATGTAACATATTACCATAATAAGTGGGGTTGTTTGATGGTAAGGGTGTTTACCTCCATTCCAAAGGTAAAAGGATCAAACCTCATGAGTGGTGTTGTGTGTGATCAACAATGGTATGTTTGACCGAATATTTTCCTATCTAATTCCTATAATAGGTGCCTAAGTTGATTATGTGGCCCACTACCTAGGTTAGGTTAAAGGTTAGGTTTTTAACCTAACCTAGGTAGTGACACATGTTAATAAATCATAGGTTTGAAAAACATGAGATTATCAATAATATTATATATTAAATAATAAAATTTTAATTGATTTCCATGATGGTTAGTTAATTAACTAGCAAGTGAATGGTTTGTTAAGTTTGTATTTCACTTGAGAATAACCTTGTTTCACTAGGTATTAATGAAACAATTCATTATCCGTAGCAACTAGTCCTCGTTTAGTAGCGGTTAAACTATTTCACTAAATAAAAATGTCCAAATTCATTCAAAATCTAATGAAACCCAGAGATAACTAGAACGCATTTTGTAGTAGGGTTTGTTGGGGATGTCACAATTTACTTGTTGTTTGCCCGTATGTATTTTCAAATTATTTCTTTTTGGCATAATATATTTAAGTCAACCTATAACAACTTCATAAAATCTACACTTCACAAAAACCATCATACCATCATCAATGTCAACCTCCACCCATGCAAATTACATAGCCCAAGTGTCTTGCCACTCTCATGTGGTGTTGTAATTTTTTCATGGCTTCTTCAATGGAGGTATGTTCAAATTAAAACTTGTTTGTGTCAAATTCATGGAAATTTTGATCAACAATCCAAATGTCCTAGGTGTTGCAAATGATGGACGAGGAAATGTGTGGCTACTTTATGCCACCAAACTTGGGTAACCACAATTTCAACATCATTTTTAGCATCACAATTCTTAAATAAATCTTTCCCTTCAAAGTTTGGTGGCAATTTCAATAGCCCCATCATGAATCACTATTGTCGACAAATATTCAACAAAATGAAAATTAGTTACAATGCAAGTATGTAAGGTCCAAGCATGGTAAAGTGGACCAAAAAGTACATCACCCTAAATCCAAATTTTAAATATGGTAGTTTTTCAACATAAACATAAGAAAGTATATTTGAATTTTTTTAAAAGTCTTATTATGGAAGCCTTTATGCTTCCATTGAGTTTTTATGAATTGAATACAAAATTTGAAAAACTTTAAAGTACAATAAAAGTAGGTAAGAAGTAGGAATGAAACTAAGATGTTAATATTGTAGGGTGAAAGCACACTACGAGGGGGTCACTTTGGGCACTTTCACGACATGTATGTAAAGTATATTTCTACAAAATGTGTTGCATTTAATCCTCGGTTTCACTTTTCGTGTTGGATTTGATATTTTAACTTTCATAAAGTTAATGACATCTAATATTATTTGGAAAATAATTAAATTCAAAGAATAATGGGTATATTTATGGGATATGCAATATAATAGAACATGTTTCAATTTTTGGACTTCATTCGGTTTGGGTTTGAATTAGTTAACCAAAAAATGTTTGAAATGAAACTTTAAAAAATGACCCACCTCACATATCTTGTCATCTTCCATTTGAAATGATAGTGTGTCAAAATGTTAACTTACCACATACTTAGGGTCATCACCCCTAGAAACACCCATTTGTAATATGAGAATTATCAAACTCTTCAAAAGGCTCACAAATTTATTCCAATCATATGGAATCACAATGTTTAAGCGTGCAATCATAATAACACATACCATAGCAAGTCTAACACTTGCTTGGTTTTTTCATATAAATTTAAAGTCTTAATTTAATTTGATGTTGAAATTGTAAGATTTGTTTATATAATCATAGTTTTAATTTATCATAGGAACATCTGAATTAATTTGAAATTAATCCAATGAATTAAAAATGAACAAAAATATTCATTAAACATTGTAATGCTTGTTTCTAAACAATGAGAAGACTTGTAAATGGATTTGAATTTTTTTGAAAATGACATTTCTTGTCAAAATTTTCACATAAACCTTAATAAAATAGTATGAAAAAAAATACACTTTACTCTCATGTTGTCCCGTTTACACCTTTAATAGTTATTATAAATTTCATAAAGACTAAAAATCATTTTACTCATTTTTTTAGTATATTTTCATTTTTTAGTACATAATGACATACATTTTTTTGTCACAAATATACTTTGGAATCACATAGTATAAGTTGGAAAAAGGAATTGTCTTCATGATTGAATTCTTTGTGTTATGGTCTACCATATTATGCAAAAAGTTTGGAAAAATATGTTCCAAAATTACCATGGTTGAAGTCCAAACATGGACACCCCTAGAAAATAATACAATGTGACAATATTTTTGGCCTCCCTGTAATGTGCTTTCACCTTGTGTTCATTCCTACTTTTACATTAGACATTAAATATATTTGATTTTATTATGAAAAATTTCAAAGTCCACTAGTATATTTAACATGCCATTGACTTTAAAAAACTAGATCCAATATTTAATCTACTTATGCTTGAATTTTAATCCACTTTGCAGGTTGTCACATTTGCTTGATTTTGATGAATATATAAAAACCTACATGTGATTTTAAAATATATTTATAGCAAAGTCAAAAAAATTATATAACTAAACATTAAAGTAAATAATATTTGTATATCCAATATACTAAGGCCTATTTGATGGCCAATTTCCATTTATGTTGCAGGGTATTTTTTGGCCTACTTTACCATGCTTTCACCATGTAGCACAAAATGATGAAAGGTGTTAAACACCCTCTAACATTCTTTGTTCAACACAAAAAATGGTTGACAATTATTAAGAGTTTTAATTCAACTATCAAATGAGATTTTAGTTAATTTGATGGTAGGTTGAATAAAGTTGTAATAAAATATTTTTTAGTTTGGAACCAAATTTTTGGTTCAAATTATTTTGTGTTTGGGATATACTTCCTTTGGAATAAAAACATAGTCAAAGGAGCCACTCACATGAATGGACATTCCTTAAAATTACATTTTTTATGTTTAAAAGATCAGAATAGAAGTAAAATAATTTGGATTGTCATAAATTTTTTGAAACATTTTCCATTGATTGCAAAGTTTACATTCTCAAAACTTGACACAAATTTATAAAAAAATTACATGTTCAAAGCACACAAACCTCAAGAGTGGATAGTCCTTATTTTTTTCAAACATCCTTTTATTTTACCAAATGTGCACCATTCCTTTTAAACATTGGAGAGGATTTTAACATTGATGATTAGAAGGGAAAAAAGATTTGAACTCATGAAAAAATATATATTTCATGAAAATGTGCCTTTAATAAAACTTAATCGCATTTATGTGATAGATGGCATGAGTGCATAATATACATGTAAAACCAATTTGTAATCAAAATGGATTTATATCTTCAATGTAGTGTTAAATGGGGTACTTGGAATACAAAATTTTGAAGTTATAAACCAACACAAAAATGACATGTGTCATGTGTAATCCTTGGAAAAGGACTTTCACCTTGGTGCCCTTAGCTCCTTTGACCATGTTTTCTCCTTTTGGTGTGTGTTCACAAATCATTTTTGGTGACTTGAGATCCTAAAACATGCCATTGTGAATGTAGTTTTTTTTATTTATGCAATTTTTTTGAAACCTTTGGCACAAATGTTTTGTGTTGTTACATCAGTTGTGTGTGTGTGTGTGTGTGTGTGTGTTTGAATGTTGCTTTGGGCTTGGATTCTTGTTTGTTACAAGTGAGTAACAGTTTCAGTCACCAAAAGTCATTTGGTTTTGTTTTTGTGCAAAAATAGTTTTCATGTCTATGGAGTGTTACTTGGTGTGCCATGTGACATGGTTGTTGTTTGAGTTGTTTTGCAATTGGTAGAGTTACAGCTAGGGCATTTTTTGGTCTAAAGAATCTTGCCTAATGATTTTGGTGTTTTTAAATTTATTTTTGGTTTAGAACTTCCTAAGTTAAACTTGATTGAAAACATATGTACCTTGGAACTTTGAAAAGAAAAAAGAAAAGGAAAACCAAGGAGGAGGGCACTCCGCTGCCACAAAGACCCCCTTTTAGATTTTTATTTATTTATTTATTACATTGTTTGCAAGCACACCCGAAAGGAGCAAAAGACTAATGAACCAAGTAGCAAATAATCAACTAGTCAATTAACCCAAGGTTGCCATCATTGCTAGAGGTCAAAAGTCCAACAAATAAGTTTTATTTTTCACAAGGTCATGTTTTTTGGGATGTAGTACCAAGGATGGTTCTAGAGTATAAAAGGTACCCATTTTTTTGAATATAAAAGAACCATTGCCAATGAACAAAAGTTTGCCATGGGCTTTCGAACTAGTGCCATAATAATGTTAGGTTTTTTTTTAAAAAACTCATAGGTAGATTTTGGGTAGGTTAAAAACAAAGTAAAATATGCCACTCCAAGATACATTTTTTTCTTTTGGAGAAGATCAATAAATTAAACTTTTATAAATCAATGATTCACCTATGAATATTATTCATTTTTGCATTAGTCAAGAAAAAAACATTATTTCATTTCATTACATAATATTGAAGAACCGTGTGTGTCTTAATATGCATTTACATACATTTTTTGAAATGCAAGCTAGGATAGGAAAATAGTTGTCGCACTTTTACAAAAGGGTAAAATCATAGTCAAAGGAACCACCCAAGTGAGTGGACACTCTTTAAAACTACATTTTTATTTATTTAAAAGATCACAAGTGAAGCATAATAATTTGGGTTGTCAAAAGTTTTTTGGAATATTTTCCATTAATTGCAAATTTTACATGCTCAAAGTTTGACACAAATAAAAAAATGTTTTTGCATGTTCAAAGCACTTAAACCTTGAGAGTGGACAACCTTTGTATTTTCAAATGTCCTTCTTTTCTATCAAATGTGCACCATTCCTTTTAAATATTGGAGAGGATTTTAACATTGATGATTAGAAGGGCAAAAGGACTTGAACTAATGAAAATTATTCTAATAACCCATTCGAACACATTTGGTTTTAAAATGTTTTTGACCCTAAAAATTATCGATTTTGAAAATGTGGTTTTAACAAAAGTTGTTCATATATATATGATAAATGGCATGAATGCATAATATAAATTATATAAAATCAATTTGTAGTCAAAATGTATTTAAATCTAAAATTTAATGTTCAATGGGGTATCCAAAATACTAAATTATAAATTATAAACCAATGCAAAAATGACACATGTCATGTGCAATCCTTGGAAAAAAACTTTTACCTTGGTGCCCCTAGCTCCTTTGAGCATGATTTCACCCAAAATAAGATTTCAAAGATAATAATATAATATGATAGTAAGATTTTAATTTATTTTTTGAAACTTCCAAGTTGATGGAATATTACAGTGTGATAATATATTTTCAACTTTCTCACTTTATAGTCATAATGCATCAAGTTTTTAATGTAGAAATATATTTGAAACTATAAGAAACCAATTAATTTAAAGGATGAGTTTCATCCAAATTTTTGATATAAACATAATTTCTTCAAATTTTATGTGTAGTTTAACATAAATTCAATGGAAGGCCTCACCATCTAATAATGAAAATCACAAATGGTTTTGAATAGGCTCCTAGGCAAACCCATTTGGGTGATGCCATTAGGAACCACCTCACCAAAATCTAAAGAAAGGTGGACACAATTTATTTTAACTTAATTTAATTTATAAAAATTTATAAAAAAATTGTCCACTTTATTTTTAAATTGTAGCACATGGTTTTTGTGTTCCCCACCTATGTACACATTATGGAAACTTTGTAAACACCTACATGATAAGCCACAAAAATAAGAAATTAATGTTCTTGAAATTCCTAACCTTTTATTATGTCAAGTTGCACCATTGTAAAAGCTATTTTTTTGGCTTATCAATTATAATTACCAAGATATGACTCCAATTATTGATTGAAACAAAAAAAGTGGGAATTATTACAAACTTGTAGACATGAATGCAATGACCCTTCAAGAGCTCATAGTCTTAACCTTTGAAAATTGTACAAAAAGTTATGATTCATTCAATTCACTATCTATTAATCAAATAATAAAAAGACCAAATCATAAACTCTCCTAGAAATTAAACACATAGAAAAAGTGAAAAAAGAATCCTTTGTGTTCTTGAACAAACGAACCTGATGTAATGTTAATTTCTTTTAAAAAATTCCTTGATCACTCATTTGGAATATTAAAACCTAATTTTTAAAAAATTCAATTGAAATTTCAAATTTTACACAACTTGGGTTCAAAATGAAAAGTCTTCCTTAAATGAATCCTAGGTTGTTGTGAAATTGAATGGGTCTAAACAATTTGAATTGGGACGTTTTTATTAGTACCACCCAAGGGTGGGTTTGCCCTCATTATAAGAATCCTATCCATACCAACCCAATGTGTGTTTGGTAGTGGCCAAATCAACCATTTAAATTGCAAAGGTACCATTTCAACTATTTCTATGACACCATGTTAAAAATGACTTGGAATGGCATATTTGAATACAAAATGGTTTTATGTTGTGAATGTGCTTATGACTTATAATTATTATTAGTTTGGATGAAAATGAAAATGAAAATGAAAATTGCATTCATATCATTCTCAGTTAGTGGTGTCCAACAATTGTAGATGAAAATTTAGGTTTTTTATAATTAGTAATGTGGTTCATAGGTGATTAGACATGTGTCTTGTTCAACTTAAATTACACTATATATATCATAGTTGTAAATGTACATGTGTCAATAGCTAGTTATTTCATGCAATATGTCACGTTAACTTATGCAACCTAGGCCTAAATAGGCTAAATAGCTTCTAGGCAACCCCTAGGTACCTTAGGTTGTTTAAGTAGTTCCTAGGTAGGCCCATAGATTGGCCCCTACAAACCTTAAATAACATCGGTAGCATGTAGGTAGGCCCTAGGTAGCCCCTAGGTACGATAGGTAACTTAAAAAACACCTAGGCATGCCCTTAGGTACTTTAGTTAGTCTAGGGAACCCCTAAGTACTAGAGCTAATTAGGTAGTCTAAATAGCCCTTAGGTAGGTCACTAGGTAACTTAATTAGTTTAAGCAACCCTAAATAACATGGTAGCCCCTAAATACATGTTTAATAGCCTAGATGGCCCCTAAGTAGTCCCTAAATAGTCTAGGCATCCCTTAGGTACCTTAAGTAGCCTAGGTAACCCCTTAGTGGCCCCTAGGTAACCTATGTAACCTAAGCAACCCCTAGGTATCCTAGGTAACCTAGGTAGCCATTAGGTATCCTAGCTACTTGAGCAACCCCTAGGTAACTTATAAAGCCTAGGGTAGGTTGAATACCTCATTGATTAAATAGGTTAGAAAACATGTTCATATTAAAATTTTAAAAAAGTTTGTGCAATGGTAAGCATTTTGCTTTTCAATGTGAAGGTGAAGAGATCAATTTTTTATTATTACAACCTATTTACCTTGGTCTAGGCTAAATAACTTAGGTGCTTACTCTAGAACAAGATGTCTAGCCTAAGCCACTTAAGTATTTAAACCCATGACTTTAACATAAGCAACATAGCTAGTTTAGGCATCCTAGGTTAGTTAGGCTACGTCTCCTTGCTTAGGCTACCTAGTTTAAATTGCTTAGCGTAAACAACTAAACATACTTAACTTAAGCTAGCTTCAATAGGGCACATGGTGCCATTTGTTCAACTTGAACCTTGCCATAGTCAACATCTTAATGGTCAAAAAACTTAAGTATCCCCAAAATTTTCACATTTTAGTTGTAAAACTAATTATAAATGATTGTGCCACATAAGCATATGTCTACATTTTTTAATCATAAAAACCAATCACAAATGACCATGCTATGTATAATTAGATGTTAATCACACTTCAATGTGATTACCATTTCAACTTGATGTCACATAATATCTTCTACAACTCAAATTTTAAGTGACTTGTTGAAGGTGATTGGAGGAATTTGCAATCACATGTGTCATGTACAACTAAAAGATAGTAAAAAAACTAGTTGATTTATGAAAATTCCTTATAGTGGTTTTAAAATGTTTATTCTTCAACTATGACTATGTATACAGAATGGAATACATGTCTAACATATTTTACCATATTTGTGTTCACATGTCATGGACCTTAATTGCGTCATATGGATGTTTAGTTTGACTTTAGTAGAACAAAAATGTTTTACACATTCACAATCACCCATGCACCCACCTTACTATTATTATTGCACCAACAATTGGGATAATTATGTTGGTGTAAGAGGGGGTGATGTTACAATCGTTTGAGTTGTACATTTTTGACAACTATGAGATTAGAACTCCAAGAAGGAATTTTAAGTGTTGGGAAAGAAATTGAGGATGTGAGGGCGATTTGAATATGATGTGCCATTCAAAGTGGTTCTATGTCATTTGGTTGATGTATGTGAACATTGATAGTTGTAGGCAATGAGATGGTTGTGCATAACATAGTGCATAGCTACTTGGTTTTTGTTCTAGGGTTTGATTGTTTTGACCTTGCACATATGTTAAAAAAACTAATGTTTTTTAGTTTTAAATCTATGTTGTTGATTAGGACTTTCTTTTCAAGAAAAAGGTGTTGCATTTGAATTTGATATAGGATAGCAAAATGTGCAAAACAAAATAAATAATGTTTGTTTTGTAGAACATCTAGAATATGAAAAATTATGCAATATGGTTCAATATAGAACCACACAAGGTGCAGAAAGACAAGTTAAAAAATGCACCAAATAAGACTTGTTGAGAGGTATTTAACATTTCACCATTGTGATTGTTCCATGCAATGTTTTTTTTAGGAATTTTTGTTTGTAGCCAAATGGTAGTCAACCATAGGAAGATGTAGAAATCATGGTGACTATCTCTAGGAAATTTTTCCACATCTAGCTACAAACCAAATATGACAAGCACATATATTTTTTAATCATCCTTTCTATATTTTTGGAGACACACAAAAATCTAAATATAAAAATTTGTGTTTTTTTCTTTTTTCTTTTACTTTTGGTGATTGACAACCTCCAAAATCACTTTATTTTAAGTTTAAAATTTAAAATTTCTTTTTCAATGAAATTTCACCAATGAAAAAAGGTTGGTTACATGGTAAATTTGGCCTCTCAATAGTTGGTGCTATATAGCAATGGGCAAGACTTCGCAATTAAAATGTAGGTAAGGAAGAACTAAAGAATAAACCAAGGTTGGTAAGGTGTGTAAGGTAAAGGTGATGCCATGTGGGCATGATGCACAAGATTGAGTCCCATGTTGTCCCCTATTATTTCAATTTATAAGAAATTGCTGGTTTCAATTTTTTAATTATTTCAAAAGCCTTAAAGAATCAATGGTTTTCATGACAACACCAACAATGAACTAGTGGGTTAATGGCTAAATATTTGATTCTAATATAAAATTTGTGAACTTTGGGTATGTACTAAAATTGGTTTTTCAAATACCAAAGTTATTTTTGTTTGAATCAATTTGATAATTGTTGAGGGTTGTTGAATGTTTTAGTGTTGTTTGGATTTTGACTTCAAAAGGAACCTTTGGTCTTGTTTCTAACTCTTTTTCTTTTTTTTGGATGAATCTTTGGTCTAGTCTTGAGATGGGTTCTTCAAATTCTTAAAAAATTTCGATTCCATTCATTTTCACAACAAATTTAAACTCATTTTGATTTAACACAAGGTTTGGTTCCATCAACCATGACATGTAATTTTTATTAAAAAAATTCAATGTGTAATATGACTTTCTTCAACTATTACACACAATTCAAGATAGAGATTATGTAATGTCAATTATGTATGACCAGTCAAATGCACTAACTTGCCTAAAGTGTGAAGCTCAAGGTGCCATTCGTACTTGGTTTTAGGGACTTTAGGGTTGAGTTCCCTAACACCATGTTAGCCATTTAGGACTTAAATGTAGTACCCATGAAAATTTTATGTTAAACTAACATTCACTTAACATTAAGCTATCACCCATTTATCATTGGGTATGTGCCACCTAGATTTTCATTTAACACTGACTTAACATCAAGTGTGAATGCACCATTATACTTTTGAAAATCAAATTGTGTATATGTACCTACTAGAGAATCTAAACCTTGTTTAAATGGGGGAAGCACCCTTGGTTCAAGTTCTATTTCAATTTTAAAATATTGCACTACTGAGGCACTAGTTTAAAGCTTGTTGGGCAGAGCGGTTGGTATACCCACATTGTTATGTAATGAGATTCATCATGAAATCTGAGTTCCTAGGTTGCAAGGTAAAGATTGTAACGTTGGGGGAGTGCATGTGATAAAGCATCAGTGGGAGGCCGCACCCACTGTGTGGTATCTTTCTTTTAGTTCCATTTTAAGGTGCAACTAATTTTCCCAAAGTCTTGCTGCCTGATCCCTTTGCATGAAAAGCTGCACGGTAGTCTCCATATTTCATTAATGGGTAGCAAGCTGGTCGTGATGCATCAACAAGCTCTGCTGCAGGGCCCAATATGGCATCCATGTTGGGATGAAAGAAAGTGGCCAGAGACAGACAAGCTGTGCTTGTATTTGTCACCACCCTGTGCTCCACACTCTGAAATCTGCCATTGCTCAACACCTAATTCAACACCCAGTAGTAAATTTACACCCATTTAGAAAGAAGCATGATCAGTAGATTACTGTGCATCTGGATCTATATTAAGCTCAGAACTTCAGAATCTGAATTTCAAGAATGAGAAAGTTATCAATACTCTAGAGCCAAAACCATGAGGCATGAATTATTAACAAGTTGACTGCATCAATTTGATTGAACTCTTGATCTTGTGTTTTGATCAATCAAATAATCATGAGCTTGCAGGTAAAATTTTCCTCAAGGCTGCAGAATTGATGATTTAGTTGATTGCAAGTAGTAGACTTGGAGTATCTGCAGTATATTGTACCTGTATCTGATCACCAACATTGATGACAAGGGCATTTGGTACAGGGGCAACTCCCACCCAGTGGTTTCCCTTCTTCACTTGGAGGCCACCAGTGTCATCCTGGAACAGCACTGTCATGCT
>Ga0116228_10001393_pt1 | contig 20063 bp, 14 predicted proteins | sample S1TSphfallax_2_FD_89694 | JGI IMG/M metagenome (GOLD analysis project Ga0116228, IMG submission 89694) | Host-associated microbial communities from peat moss isolated from Minnesota, USA - S1T2_Fc - Sphagnum fallax MG | ecosystem: Host-associated > Plants > Peat moss > Unclassified | place... | reverse complement strand
TCCGTGACGGAACGAACTGCAGTAGCGGTTCCGGTTCTGGTCCGGTTACCACGCAAAGAGTGACGGGTCGGACAGACGGACGGACTCCGCTTGGAGATTTCCGGAACGAACTGCAGTAGCGGTTCCGGTTCTGGTCCGGTTACCACGCAAAGAGTGACGGGTCGGACAGACGGACGGACAGACAAGCGAATTTATATATAAGATATCGCCTTTTCAACTGAGGTACAGCTGTATGCAGCTACCGCTTAGCCTATCCCATCGGCTTGATGCGGAACTAGGCATCCAGTTTTACCGATACTTGCAGGCGGTAGCACAAAGAAACGAAAGCCCTGGTTGTTACTTTACAGATTGGGTCTGGGAGGTGCGCTGCTCTAATTCTTGAGAGGGATACAAGCTGAGCTCACAATTTTGGGTCTTTGGCAAGCAGGGTTCGCATTGACAGGTGAAGAGTGGAGTGACCAGGTTAAGATCATCTGTTAATTGTGGTCTGCATCCGTGGACAAACAAATGGAAGTCTGGACGGCCACCTTGTTGTTGATTGCAGTGCTGGAAGCTCTAGTGTCCAGTCTCCGCACTTTTCCAGGAGTGTTGAGCGCTCAAGGTTTGTTGCACATCAATAAAAACTGTCTCTGAATCGTGCACCCCTTTCGTAGTATGTAACACTCGTGTTCCACTTTTGAAAACTAGCTTTCAATATTGTTTATTCAATTCGAAATGCTAAACTGAATTTCCTGACAAAATGCTTGAAGAAAAGCTTTAACTAGTTTCTTAGAGTTTGGATTTCTTTGTGGAGACGTGCATCAACGTTATCTCCTAGTATTTTGAAAATCGGTTCTTGACCTTGGAGCCTTGTCCAGAGCTTGATTTCAAGCCAACCATAATCCTCTTTTGAACAAGAACGATTATAATTAACCAAACAAGGTGCAAATCAAGTAGGAAAACTCGATGCCACCTGGCTTAACGAGATGCCCAGTGCGTAATAATCCAGTCACGGGTCTGGTTCGGCTCTGTTTTCTCAAAGACTCAACCGTATAAGGTCGGCCACTTCAGTTCTCAGCACACGGGTGGCCCAAAGATATATTTCAACAAGAGTTGACTTCATGTTTTTTCTTGTTGGCATGCAGGATCCATCTTTGTCGACTGTGGTTCAAACGTCGGCTATGTAGACAAAGTCACAAATGTCTCAAGGGTTCCTGATGCTCCATATATAACATCTGGTGTAAACGGACACGTCCCAAGTGCCCAAACGAATTATCCAAACTTCTCCGAATTCACAACTGTGAGATACTTTCCCGATTCCATCGCGAAAAATCGTTACAGCTTTCCAGTTATCTCAAATCAGACGTATCTGATTAGAGGGACTTTCTTCTATGGTTCTTATGACAATGCTACCGCACTCCCCAGTTTTCAAATGGGTATAGACGGGACTATAGTTCCAACGTTGCCGCCTTGCCCTTCCTGTAATAATCAAGTTTGTTACAACTTAGTAAGTGGGATTAAGTTACTGCTCGAATAATTCTCATACTCACCGAATATCAACGAATAATCAGAGCAGCAAGGAGATAACATAGAATAACAAACAAATCAGTAATGGGTTCAAAAAGTATTCTTCCTGATCAATTCATTAAATTTACTTATTTGCTGAAGCCTCGTCCACACACCAGATAGTCACGATTCTAGACAAGGATTTTAATCTTATCCTTGATGCATCCTAGTCCTAAATTGGCACTGGATACCTTTAGGGATTATTACCTTGCCTTGACATATGTTGGCCGATTTGCCAACAAGGAGTCGTAGATTGATCATTGCTTAGATTGTTCTTTCATTATCGGGTTATTGCAGATATCCCGATGACATTTATGATCGATATTGGTATCCCCAAGGGTCGAACTCAACGTTTCTAGAGAGTACCACTCCACCGCCACAAATTCTAACAACAAACCACAACATTGATCAAAACATTATATCTCCTGACGTCATCCCTGCGGCTGTCATAGATACTGCCCTGACAACCACAGGTGGCAACATAACAATTTTCTTCCCAGACGACTACAACTATCAAGCGTTAGTAATATTCTACTATGCTGAATTGGATGCAACTGCAAATGCTACTTCACGGCAATTCGATGTACAGGCACCGGGATTTTCAACCATTTGTTTCAATCCAATCGTCAATGCTTCACAATTCAGTGTTTCCTACGTGTCATTTGGTCCCTTCGAATATTTCGCTGGATGGGATATTGTTCTATACCAAGACCAAAATATTTCCAGTCCTCTGGGTCCCTTGGTGAATGCTTTGGAGGTTCTGGAACTTAGCGAAAACATGATGGCCAAACTTACAAACCCTAAAGATGGTGAGTTATTATTCTACCATTAAGTACTAGTTTCTAGTTGCTATTCAAATTCTCATCAAAAGACACCCCAAAACTTTCCACACGATCGAGGGTATCATTTCTACATGTTAGGTAAGCTCAAGTCGACGAGAGTTTACTCACAGGGCAATTCAGTCATTTTGCAACCTCCAAAAAATTCAGTGTTGAATTTCCTGATGTTAACTTCTATGTTGTTGGACATATTTTTTGTTCAAAAAAAAGTTCAAATCCCACACAAAACTTTTGTTAGACCTAACAAGTCTCAAGCGCATCAGAACGGCGAATGTCGAGAGCAATGGGTTTCCATTGTGAACCATCTTTTAACAAAAGCAAGGATGAACTACATTCCAAAGTTTCTAAATTTTAATTGACCACATTACCGGTCAAAGTATTGCTGAAGGTTGTGGCAGCTAACGAAAACTAGTCTGAGGTGCGCATGCAGCACTTGCTATCGAGGAAATAAAGTTAAGTTACAACCTTACCGATTGGACTGGCGATCCATGTCTTCCATTTCCCCGTGCCTGGATTGGATGTAGCTTTGGCAGCAACTTCGTCCCTTCAATTATAGAAGTGTGAGTAATTCTCTTATTCAACGATACCCATTTCAATGACGTTGTAGAAGATAAAAAAAAGTTGGACATTTGCTCGATGCCGATGAAAATGTTAGCCTCAAAAAGGTTGGCCACCTCTCTACTAACATTCCCACTCACCCTTCCTTCGTTATCGTAACTATGATCTGCTAGTCACATTTAGGGGTTAATTAATTATGTTGCAAGTAGTCAGACTTACCAACAAAACTAAAATAACAAATGATGGAAAAGAATTCCCTTCTAATTACCTAGTATTCATTTAATGTTATATCGTACTTAAGTTTGGCAAGTCAACATTATCTTTATATTATTATACATTATTTAGTTTTGGATAGAACACTAAAATAGAAAGGTCAATTTAGCGATTCCATTTTCCAGGATGATATGTGATTCATGTGGACTGGTTTTTAGGAATGCCCACCATCAAGGCACAAATGGTGCCAACTTTTCATATCAATCCATTGCTCGTTTCAAATTTTTGTAAAGTGATTTGAGTCCAACCCCCTCCAAATTTCCTATAGATCTTTTTGATATTGAAATCATGGAGCCGAGTAAGGTCTTAATTGTAAAAGAAATTCATTGTCTTTAATTCAACTTAGCCTCTTCCTCCAACGACCTTGTGCATCTCACCTAGCTCTGGGGCTTTCATGTGTCATGTAATTTTGAATGACAATTTGGTGTTGTGTTGGTACACAGGAATCTGGCAGCTTACAATTTAACTGGACCCATTTCACCCAGCTTTGGCAATCTTCTGAATCTCCTCACTTTGTAAGTAACCATTACTGACAGATGGCTGAGGCTGCATCTAATTGTCTTTATACTAACATACATTGAATTAGGAAGTAGCTGGACAAGGAGTTCAAAATTCAAACACAATAATTTTGTTTCACCTTAATAATTATAAAATATTTGTGGTTTCAGTTTGAAAGTGCTAGACAACTTGTAATACAAGATTAAAGCATAGTTATATCAATGTTTGAAATGGAAATAATCAAAGGCACCAAGTTTAGAATGTTGCAACATCAATTATATAAGATGTTTTAAATATCGCTTTTCTTGTTTGGTGGTGTTAAGGAATCTTAGTGGCAATGGACTTACTGGATCAATCCCACCTTCAATTTGGAATATTGCCAAGCTAAATACTTTAGACCTATCCAAAAACAATTTATTTGGCAACCTTATAACTACAAACACCATTCCATGCCCTGGAAATTTGACGTATTTGTAAGTACTTCATTTGAACTTTTTCTCATTGTCAATTTTACATAACATTTTACAACCTTATTATATATAGATATATGAAGAATATGGTGTAATCCCCAGCTACAGTGATAGCCATATGCTTGAGCCTTGGCTGTAGAGTTGAAAACAGTTTACTAATAATGCTATCTAGGTGATGTGAAAAAACTTTGTGCATGACACATGGTTGACTTTAATTTCATATACATAAGGTAGTTTTAGGTCAAATTCTTGAAGGGTGCATTGGAATTCAACTTGAGACCCAAAATTTTTATCTAAACCTCTAAAAATAAAATGGTTCTCTCAAGTCAAATTCCAATGCATAAGATTGAATATTCAATGAACATATATACCAATTTGTATTTTTATAAAAATGTCTCCAAACTGACTCTTGATCTTCATCTTGATATGAGAAAGAAAAAACCAGTGCTGGGCACTTCTCACTCTTTTGTGAGAACCACCCGGCTCCAGTTTTCACAAATGTAATAACAATCGGTTTCAACGTTTGGTTCTCACAACCTGGTTATTGAATTTTTTTCTTTTTTTATTTTTTGCATCCCAAGATAGGGGATACTTGAAAACCTAATGTAAATAAAAATTTGAAGAAAATGCCCAAAAAAAACCATATGATTTGCATAAAAAAATTTAAATTCAGAAATATTCACATTTTCAAAAGCAAACAAATGAAATTTGACATACTTAAATTTTCAACATAAGTGTTACCTGGGTTGCCAGTTATAAGCAAGAATCTATAAAAACTCCTCTCTCCCTTTGGTGGGTATTTTAATAAAGTTTTGCATAGTTTCATGTTTATCATCTTCTGTTGTTCACTAGAGCACTTAACTATTAAATGCTAAATTTGTTCAAAGATTCTCATCTTGACACCAGCACTTCATAAATTTTAAAAACAAAAAACCTATTCTACATCCTAGACATGTGGACAACAAGCTTGAAAACTGGGTCTGGGATCTATCATTGACCTTGTCCAATTTTCAATATTTTGACTTCTAAAATATGGACCTGGTTCTCAAGAGTTGGTTTTCACTTGGATGAGAACCTTTTGTTCAGTTTTGAATCTGATTATCCCAAAATGTGAGAGAACAATCAATCTCATTATGAGAACCGGCCAGATAAGTAGGTACTCCTATGAGAACTGCTCAACATTGGAAAAAACCATTATCATGTTTAAATTTTAAGCTTAAAAGATTGGGTCTAACTAATCTTTTAGAAATCATTTAGAATAAAGTGCAATTTAGATACACTTACATAGCTTGTGATAGGTGACACCATATGTACATTCCAGGGGTCAACTAGATTCCATTTGCTAGAGTTTTGATCTTCAAAAAACATCAGAGGACCACAAATTACAGACATGTAATAATTAAATAACATGTCTAGGTCCCACAATCAATGTTATTGCAATTACTTTGATTTTTTCGATTATCATGCAACTTCAAGATCATGGACAAGTATCGGTCAATTCAAATATTAACCTTGTAACTTGGGATGATTTTATTGCAGGAACTTGGCTGGAAACAACTTTAATGGCACATTTCCATCTCATTTGCTCACATGTTCATTTTATAATTTGCAACAAGTGTAAGTACATATTGACATGAATCTGTTCATGAGTTCTCAAATAATTTTTACATGTATGTAACAATGGCACATACAGTGAAACGTAATCAGATTGAACTTACTAAAGTATGAAACATTGTCTTTCCATAACACTAGTTCTCAATAAAGTTACACATTCATGTTCATAACCTGCACACACATCTCAAAACTTTGGCTGTATGGTTATAGCCAATACTTGTGACCTTAAGAATTTAGGAATTAAAAACAAAGAAAAAAAAATTATTTGGAGGTGAAATTGCCCTATACACATATATTTAGCTATCAAATAAAAATCTACATAAACAAAAAATATTTGGGTAAAAACAAGCTAATAGGACTCACCTATGGTGTAATCAATAATTTTTTTAAATTTTAAATGATAAATTAACTTATTGTTGAATTTTTTCATGTACTTATATGAAAATGTTTCAAATGTATTATGGGATCATTTGGAAAAAATTGAATTGAATCTAATGAATATAAAATATTGAAAAGCATTTCTAAAATATTGCAACTAGTGCCTTTCACTCCTTGAAGAAACTTTTTGAAATTTTTTAATATCATACTTAATCTAATAATAAAATGAAACTTTAAAAAAAAATTACAAAGATTTTAAGAATAAACTCCAATCATATTTAAGCATATTTTTGCATAAGCACAAGACAAAGGAGCTAGATGTGAGTCCTATTAACATGTTCACACCCATTAACATACATTGATTATCTTACAAAATATTCAATGGCTATTATTTTAATGAAGGAAGTTAAATTTGGATGCAAAAACTTTAACAATGTTATTGTTCCATATTATTGAACATATATGGAAATACTAGTTCTTAAGTAATTATCCAAGTGGAAGACCTATGTTAAAATGAAACAAAATATCACAATACATTTAGATGAGACATTCAAGACATTGAATGAACAACATAACTAATTTGGTTTTTCTTGTAGTTTTAACATTGTATTTTTTGAATTACAATTGAACATTTCTTTTGTTCATTGCAGAAGTTGTGATAACAATAACTTCAGTGGGATTTTGGATATGGATACTTTGGACAAGGAATATGCATTTTATTTGTCAAATGTCTTGATTTCCATGGTGAACAACAATATAAGCGGGCTCATGCCAAACAATGCCACTTATTCACCAATTTTGTAAGTTTCCAACTTAAGTGCATTTCGTAAAGATATAGAGATGTCTGAAGAATCTATGCATTTCAACCTATGCATTTCAATTAATTATAATTTTTCTTAATAACCATCTCTACACGTTAAAAAAATACAAGTACCTTATTTCACTAAAATGTATCAAAAGGAATGTCAAATTTCAGAATAATTTATGACCCACATGATTTAATTTGCTTTTACTTTCCAATAACTTTATCCAATTTTGTCATGGTTATGTAAAAGACCAAAGTAATATGATTTCAATCAAAACCCTCAATACATGTGTTGAATGCATGTGTGTGTGTGTGTGTACCAATTTTGAGATCATGTACATGAATGAATTCAAGGTCATTTTAAAATGAAGTTGAAAGTTATTCATCTAAATACTGATGGCACTTTGAGAACACATTTTTATGTATCTAATATAATCTATTTTATTATGTGAACATCAATACACTTGAACTTAATACATGTTCAATATAAATATTTAAGGGTTAAATTTACACAAGATTTTGAATTTTTTTTTAATTTTCCTTTCTTGATTGGATGAACATATTCAAAATGGCAATTACTTATATTATTTCTCTAAAAATGTGATAACAACTTACAAACACATTCATGTAATAACACATAATACCACAAGAAACTATTTAATATTTTTCTAAAGTCAACATGTTCAAAACAATTAACGGAAGGAATGGACTTTATATTTTGTAGGCTTGGAGGGAATCCATGTTGCAATAATCCAGCCTTAGAAACTTTATATTTTGCACAATTGAATTGCCGATACAATTCATCGAGTGTTTTGATTGTGAATCGAGGTCAGATACTTGAACACAACAATTTGCGTATGTCTATGATAAACTCAATATAGATTGTAAAATGTCATTAGAAATTGTTTAACTTGTCCCAACCACATGGGACCACACCATTTTTATCAAATGCATCAAAAAATTTAGAAAAATAGTAGTTTTTAAAAAAAAAAATTAATATATGTCAATGCAAGGACAATAAATATACATCATCAAATTTGTCGCTTCTTCAAATTTTGACTCAATGTTGGTTTGAACTTTTTTAAATGCATTAAGTTATTCGTTTGCTATCAAGGATGTTTTTGTAATAGTTACATGCTTCAAAGTTTGCAAGAGCACATCCCACATATTTAGTTGTAAACAAATGTTAAATTTGATTATAATGTGGTCTTGGAATAGATAATTATAAAACAACACACAAGCTTATTTTGATATTGTCCTCAACACTTTCCATCTTTGCAATTTTTGGTGGAATTGTTTTCATGGTCATGTTTTGGAAATATCGTGCAAATGCATTAAATTTGCGAAAAATTCAAAAAGGTATCCTTTATTATACTTCTAAGATCTTTGCATTTGTACATATCTAGGGCTAGAAGAATACAAAGTCAAACTTATTTGACTATGCATATATTTGCAAACTTGGAATCATAGTACATTTTGATTTGCAATTTGATTACTTTTCAAATTTAAATTTATACATGTAGATTTGAATTGTGAAAACATATGACATATTGGTATAACCAATCAACGGATGAGTTCCATCTCTTTGCAGAATTTGCAAGACAACAAGTGCAACCTACATTGTATTCATATAATGTGCTTAGGGTGGCTACCAAAGACTTTCATCACAATAACAAGCTTGGACAAGGTGGTTTTGGTGTTGTTTACAAGGTGAATTTTGCAATGTCATGACCTATACATATTTGCAATTGATCTGAATTTATTTTGGATTACAATTACAATTTTTTTTGTTTAATTTAAAATCCTTGTTTAAATTTTTTATTAATTGACATTTTTTTTTGTTGGCACTCTTTTTGTTTCATTTCACAAGGGATCTTATCAGATGGTACAAAAGTGGCCGTAAAACATTTAACAAAATCTCAACAAGGGGTTGATGATTTTTTAAATGAAGTTATAATCATAACTGGTGTGAGGCACAGAAACCTTGTGAAATTGAAAGGGTGTTGTGTACATGGTACACAACGTTTTCTTGTGTTTGAATACATGGAAAATAATAACCTTGCTGAAGCTTTATGGGGTATGTTTTTTTTAATATGTTTTTATTATTTTGATCAAGTGCAAAATATTATTAATCAAATTTTTAAAAATTATTGAAAGTAATTTCATGTCATCATCATCCCACATTAATCAAGGTTCACATATTTTGTGTTTGCAGATCGACAAGGGCAACAAACTTTATTCTTGGATTGGCCAAAACGATTAAATATATGTGTGGGAGTTGCATGTGGGCTTGCTTACTTACATGAAGATTCTCATCCATGTATAATACATCGAGACATAAAAGCATCCAATATTCTTCTTGATAAAAATATGAATGCCAAGATTGCAGACTTTGGGTTGGCACGATTATTCCCTGATGATCAAAGCCATATATCTACACAAATTACTGGAACTATGTAATAATTTTATCCGATTGCCCAAATTGTGATGTTCAATATTGACTTAGGGGGAGCATTTTGGATTTGTATAATTGCATTCATAATTTTGTTGAAGCTCTTTTATTTCCTACCTTTGAATTTGATTTTTTCCTAATACTTGCATTTTTATATTGTTGCACAGTGGATATTTGGCTCCAAAATATGCAACATTTGGCCAACTTACTCCAAAGGTGGATGTCTATAGCTTTGGGATTCTATTGCTTAAAATTGTTAGTGGCAGGAAGAATATCAATTCCACCTTGGCATCAAATAAAATTTATCTCGTCAAATGGGTATGTTTGTTGATATAATCTATTCATCTTATATCCAAAATTTCTTTTTAGGATATTAAATTTAGAAAAAAAATGCATTCAAAACACCTTTCCCCCTTATACATGACTGGCTTAACTTAATGTTGCATTGCAATAGAGTCAATTTTTGGATCTATTCAGTGTGCTTATTAAGAATTTAATTTTATGAAAATTAAAATTGATGTTAATCATTATTGAAAAAAACTTCCTTCTAAAACAATATTGTCAAATTCATTGCAGGCATTGTTTTTGTATGAATCAAATATGTTGACCAATTTAATTGAAGAAACATTGGACATCATCAATTCAGAAAATGAAGTGCGACGCATGATCTATGTAGCACTTTTATGCGTGCAAGTAGAACCAACCATACGTCCATTGATGTCACATGTGTTGGCGATGCTTCAAGGTGAAATGGAAATTGATATTAATTTTATAGAACGTAGACCCCATGAAACAAATCAAAAATTTCAAAACAATCTAAACAATCAAAGTAATTTGCCACTACGTGAAAACATGTCCATTGATGATGGTAACATTTTATTCACAAATCATGTTCCTAATAGTAATGCTGAAATTGAACTTAGTGATCTATAACCTAGATAGATTATGTGCATTTTGGTTGAATTTGGATTGCAAAAAGAAATTTGAAATGAGTTTAACCATGGTTTGATTAATGACCCACTTGATCGTTTCATTTAATACAATTGTATCTATGATTTTTACATAGAAATTAATTTTTTTGTTTTGTGGTTTTATATATATATATATATACATGAAAATAAACCATTTGTGTGATGTTTGAAAAAGGGTCATAAGGAAACCTTCCATAAATTGGTCCAAAAGTAATCCATTTACCATAATTCATGTACAATTGTACAATTTTTTCTAAATGTGAAAGTTACTATACATATGACTAGAACATCAATTTGCATATTTGACAAAGAAGGCCAATAATACATCAATATGTCTTTAGTATGTATTTAATAATCTTATTTATAATAGTTGGATAAATGTCAAATTGTATGGATGTTAAATGTTTGAATATGAAAGTTTGAGTTTAAAACAAAATTTATGATTTTAAGGATTTATTTAACTAAATTTTTTGCTCAATAATTTAACAACAATTCAAACATTCATTAGTTGTAATCTTAATTTTGAACTATTATCAAATTATCCAAATCCATGGAAACAAATTAATATACTATTAATGACGTTCCAAGATCTTTAAAATATTCCCATTAATAAACAATGAAAATACCAAATTTTCCAAAGGTCACTACACTTCATCACTTGATAAAAACACAAATAACACCAATGATGTTCATATTATATGATTTCCATTTCTTTTTATGAACATATATTCACTGGAAATCAAAAACATCTAACTCAAATTAGATTGCAAGAATAAGATATTAGTTACATACTTAATTTGGTCCCTATTGTACACAACTTTTTAGATTTGTATTTCTATGTGTCAAAAGTATGGAGCATAATGGCCTAGGGCCCCCACTAATGTTTAAATTTTGATTGTGACTTGTGATCCAAACTTTGTAGGTTGTATCTATTAAGTCACCTAATTAAAGGTCCTTACATTATGACTAGTTTTGATTAACTTACATTTCAATCGAACTCACAAATAATTGACACATGTCAATCATCTCCAAGTTTTAATGTGCAATAAAATAACCTTGTTCATTATGAAAAATTGTTTATTCCTCCTCATGTGTTGGTTTGAAACAATACTTGCGTCATATTGTATATGAGTCATGACATAACGTTCAACAAAAAAACATATAACATAAAAGCAATGTTTTGTTTTGGTGAAAGAAGTTGTTGATTTGGATGTTATTGAATGTTTTTAAAGAAGATGTTGATTCTTAATGTTGACACCTTTGTACACCATGTTTTATTTAATACCTAAATGTCAAGCCAAACCAATTTTGTCCATCATCCCCTTAATAATCCTAACTAGGAGCATTGGTTTCAAAAATGTAACACGCTTGGGTTGGAAGTGTTAGGTCATTGAGAAGAGCATGCCTTGGCCTTCTACTAAAAGTTTCTTGTCTTTGGCCATTTCTTATAAGAATTTTTGTGAGCTACATAACATGGTAAATAGCTATGGGCAACTTTGTGCCACATTAATGTGAAAGTCAATGAAAGTTTTATTGCCCAATAACCAAGAGTTGACTACAATGATGGAATGACATTCCTAATAGTCCCAAATTATTCAAGATATTTGTTTGCCTCAAAAAATGAAAATCAATGTTTTTTTTCTAAACTTCTCTAGTTCAATGGTTAACTTTGATCTTCCATTATGCATTCATTTTAACTCCCTTGATCCTGCATCTTCAAAAGCTTGCAATTTTGAAATTTGTGCAAAATTAAAAATATACAAAATTTCAATGGTAGCAATTTTCCATTTTTCATCCAATTTTTTTTAGAAAACCAAAGCATTCAACTTGAAGTCCCTTACAATTCTACTAAATCTAATTTTGACATTTTGACATTTTGCATGACATAAATCATATTTGACAAATGCTTGTATAATTTAACAAAATTGACTACATGAATGAATTTGAATTGATGACATTAAGAAATAAATCATACAAATGGAACTTGCAAAATGGATGAAAGTGGGACGCAGGGATGAAGTGGGACTATAATCAATATTAAACTAATGAATGAAATTGATAACATCGAAACATTAATGATATGGATGAAATTATACACATGGATGAATCAAAAGATGATTTTGACAAAATCCTTTACCAAGGTTCCATTGCACAAACCCACCCTTTTTTTGGCATATTCCTTTTACTACTTGTTATGCATTGCTTAAAATAGCTTTGTCACTTGGGCGACTCCTATCTCCAATATCTACACCAATTCTACCTTTTTCACCTTTCCAATCATGCATAACCCTACAAACTTACTACTTCCAAAAGTCATGAAATCCTCCTTATTAGTTACAAAGAATGCCCTTGAACATCATTCAAATGAAATGATTCTTGCATGTTTAATCAAATTTGTGTTTCTCCTCCAACCATGGTTAATAAATGTTTTCATGTTTTATCTCACTAGATTCCCATTTCATTGGGACAATGTCAAAGCATATATTAATGTTGTATGCCTAGGTTGTTACTTAGATGTTTAAATCAAACTATACACCATTATTGATTAAACAAAATTTGGTAATTCCAAATTCTCACATATAATCCTTCCTAAAAATACCTTGCAGAACTACTTTGCAACACACATGTGCATATTTTTCTCATACTTATTGATCAAATTTTACATGACCATGCACTTTATAGGCCTTATTTCCACCCCAACTCTTGGGAAACATGGTTTAACAATCAATTATATTTTTGACATTGCAAGGTTTGGAGTTTCTAATTTTTATGAATGTAGTGTAAGAATTTATGTGTTGGGTAAGGACCCAAAATGGGGTTGTTCTAGGAACAAAGGCCTCAAACAAAACAAGACCCAAATTTCCAAAACAAACCCTTTCAAGGTCATTACACAACCTGAAGGATTGGTAAAACTTTTCTTTCAGAAACAGATGGTTGTGATCCATTTGAAAGAAGAGAGAATACCTTACTTGTGGGTTCCTCAAAATTGAGAAACCTTCTATGTAAGGTGCCATCATTTGTTGAGGCATAAATTGACTAAGACTCCATGTATACAAAGAAAAGATTATTGGTTTTGTGTTACTAAATTGGCATTGAAAACATTATTGAAAGGGAAAAAACCACACATTAAAAGATATTACAAATAAATTATAAAATGAAACTCATTCATAATGTAAGAATCCAAGCCTACAAAACGAGATAAGTGTGAAAAATGTATAGGGGAATTCCTTTTACTTGAGGACTTCCGCAAAGGCAATGAACCCAAGGGCATTATTAGCTTGAGGAAGTCTCAAAGTGAGGGAGGGGACTTACCTTGCATAAAGAAATGGGATTTTGTTTGAGGGGTTTCTATACTTCCCTTGTACATCAATAGGTCTTATGACATATAGTTGCCCATTTATGAAGTGAAAGAGCCTATGAAGTTGCCTTATGAAGAAATCCTACATAGGATTGTGGTGCAAAAAGACATGTAGGTCCCAATTCTACAATTTAGCACACCCAGGTTTGTATATGTGAAGGCACCACTATCAGTGGCTTCCACCCTATGTTCATGGGGTGGAAGGCACTAATAGTAGTGCATTTCTTTGCATAACAACCAAGGCATGATTTGATGCTACAGATTGCCTTATGCCCTTACCCTTGGGTGCTTACACACAAGATCCTTGCTCTAGGGTGGAGCTAGAGTGGGAATTGCACTTTGTAAGGTGCTTTCAAATTCCATTGCATTTCTCTCCCAAGGTTGTCATACATTGGAAAAGAAATTCCCAATACTTTATGAATAGCAAAGCATTTGCATTACTTCCACCCAACGATTGTTTTTCAATTTTTTGATGTTATGTCAAATTGGCTAGCATCCCAAGAGAGATTCAGCATTAAATTGAAACAAAATTTCAAAACTTATCTTAATAGTTTTTTAATTAGTTTTTTCAAATGCTACCAAACTAAAATTAGAATTGAAATGTGACCCAAAAATTTTCAAAAAACCTTTTTCTCAAAATTTGACTTTTTTTCAAATAAATGGGAATACAACAACAAAATATTCCCTTTTTATTTTTATTTTCTCATTTTGACAAAATTTTGCAACCAAAAGAAAACATTGCCTTCACCAATTTTTCCTCAATGTGCAATGGAATCTCCAAGATGGAACTCCAAATATATGTGTTAGGGGATAATAATCTTTAATATGAGAAAGTTAGTTCTAGCTTTGTTCACATTGAATTAGGTCAAGCACAAAAGAATTCTTGTAGAAAATTAAAAATTACATAGACAATTCTTAGTGGATTCAACTCTTAGGTATAAAAATATTTAGGTGCCTTATGGTTCAAGCCATGGAGGAAAATTTAAAGTTTTAAGACAATTTGAGCTTCAATTTTTGACAAAATTCTCCCCTTCTTGCAATGGGATATGCACAAGTCTTCAACTTTGATCCATGAGAAAAAAGTGAAATTTCGTTATAAAGAAGCAAATTTTGAGGACATGCATTAAAGGGAGTGAAAGGATCCCAAAAGAAAATTCTTCAAGAAACTTGGTAGCTTCTTATGTCTTCGTTTTGAAAGCATAATACTTTTTATGTTCCAATTCAGTTTTTTCTACTAGCTCCTTTTCCTTCATCAATGTAACCACTACAAATAAATTTTTCATGATTTCAACCATTCATAAGAGGTAACACAAATGTGGAAACAAATGAGATGAATAGATAGCTATTAAGATTGTCAAACATCACTAATGAACCAACAACATGTTCATAGCAAAGAAAATGGCACCTCAACATTAATTTCATCATTGTTTACAATCTCACCACCATTGTTGCTAAAATATGCACATGGACATGTGGCACAATTTTTTCTAGTTGTGAACCATCCATCCTACAACCAAGACTTAAAAGTTTAAAGAATGTGATTAACCAAAAGCAAGGATCCCTCTTCGTGTGTGGCAGGACTCAAAGTTCTTATGTCCTATTTTCATGATCTGGTCTTGTTTAGTGTCCACTACAAACTAAGTGTTGAAATTGAAAAAGATTTTCTCTTAATGGATGTTCAACATGATATTCAATCATTGTTGCCTACAACCAAATATAGTGTTGAAATAGTCACCTACCAAGGCAAGCAACAACTCTATAATGGGGAAAAAAGTCAAGTGAAAAGCACATGCAAGCTTTCAAATCTTGAAGAAAAGCTTCATTATTCATGATCATGAGATTTTAGCACAAAAGACTTCACCAATGTCTACAAGAGAAAACAATGTAGATAAATACACCTTAGCTACTAAGTAATCATAACATTTGTGTCAAAATATTTTCCAATGCAACTAGATAGTTCATGAAGTTGCTTACAAAACCTCCTTTCTAATAAACATGAATTGTTTTTGCACACCATTCTCCTAATTCCACTAGCACAGAATTTTATCAAGGTGGTAGAAAATAGGTTTTCTTGTGGTATCCCTCTATTATGATCACAATTTTTAGTTTGAAATTATTCATGAACCAAAATCATGCAATCTTGTTTTTGATCTAGAAAGCAACAACTATATAGAATAAACTTTGATTATAGCATGGTGAGAACTTACCTCTAGATTGTCTTTTAGAGTACATTTTTAACTATTTTCTTTCTTGCACCAAAGTATGTGTAACAAGTTATGGGACAATCTTGGATTAGGCATACTTTTGTTTTATGCCAAATCTAAGGGGTCATCTCCATTAAGGACTCCAATGATTGCAAGAAAAGAATCTTTTTTTTTCACAACTAGGTAATGTTTTGCTACCATTGTTGAGATATTGATTATTTTTGTATTGAGACTTTCATGTTGGAGATTGTGTTGGCAGGATGCAATTCCTTGTGTGTGGTGAAATGCAAAAATTAATAGCATTGTTGATGACTTGTCAAGCAACAAGTTGTCAACAATAACATTGCACCGATGTCCATTATAAGAATGTTGCATGTAACTGCAAAAGAATCATAATTTATATCATTACCAATTGTGAAATTTTACAATCTTGTAAATGCTTTCTGTGTAATCTTAAAAGCAGCTCTAATGCAACAATATTTAGTGTTTTGAAAGTATGATTGGTGGACACTCTCATGGGCTACAATGTCTACAAATGTGATGTGGACATAAAAGGTTTGATGAGATCCTTTAAGGATGATGCCATTGGACATGGTGATCATTGCCCAAGGCAATGGAGCTCTGGCTGAATTGTTGGTTGAATAGAAAGGAATCAGTGATAGAGCACATTCTTGTGTAGCTACTGTTATTTTGACTTTCTGTTTTTTTACAATCAAAATGCACACAGACAAATAATGTAAAGGTTTGTCATGTTATTTCTCAAGACCAATTTCTAATGTATTTCAAGCCTTCCAAGGGAGAAATTCAGTAAATGTGAATTGTCTTCATGAAGTTTTCACATATTGTCAAAAAATTGTTGTTTCATTCAATTAATGAACATTGTACACAACACATTTTTGTTAAGTTGTAACCAAAAAGGTAATTAACTATGAATCTACGTTATGTTCCCTATACAAAATTTTGAGTAGATGGCACAAGGATGCAACAAAGGACAGATCAATGCATCTAGCAGTTCGCCCAAACACTCATATGTTTGTGTATGCTCATTGCATGAAATGGGCTTGATGGTGTGTGTTCAATACTTGGCATTGGGATTATTTTGCCTTCAATGGTTCACCTCTGCAATATGTAAGCAACCAATATATTTTTACCTTGTGAGAGAAATGTAAGATGAATTCTCAATTAGTTCTTTGATGAATCATGTCCACTCATTTGATTTGATGTATGAATTTCTCAATACTTATGAAGCAAGAACATCATCTTTTATTCTTCTATTTTCAAGGTGTTTAATGAGCTATAAGAAAATTGTTCTTTGCAAATATATTATCAATGGCCATGTTGCTATTCTAAACTTGTTTTAGGTGCCTATCTATACCACCATACTTTTCATAATTATGAAAGTAATTATCATGGTCATTGTTTCTCTAGTCAATCAAAGTGTGTGCATAATAAAATCTTATCAAAGGATATCTGGTGATGATTTCATGGCATCTTGGAAGTTTGAAGTTGAAAACCAATCTTAGTTCATGTGTTGAATTGAATCCATGTAATGTATAGACTCTTGAAATTAAATAGGGCCTAATTTCTCAAGATTCTTTTCACGAGTTTGCACCTTCACCACCTCTCTCTGCACATGAATATCTTGTGTTGGTTCCTCCTTCAATTGTTTTAGGAAAACAATTTCCAAGTTTTCATCATGAATATTTTACATAACTAATTTTAAATAATTATGAATTTCACACCCATGCATCAATTGAATGAATGCCATTGGTGTTTCAATAGCCCCATGTCTAGTCACATCTCCATTGAAAATTATTGACCAACATTGTTTCCTATTTGCAATGACATTTCAAGCATCATTGACTAGCATTGTTATTTGGATACCTTCATTAACCCAACAAATCTACATTGGTTTTGTATATGACTTGCTTCGGAAAAGGATATGCACACATACCAATTAAGTGGCTATGATGTCCTCTAGTGGTTACATACACTACATGAGAATCACAAACATTATGATTATGGTCTCATTTGTATTTGGTAACTATGCACATTCAAATTTGGGAAATATGATATATTTTAAACACATTAGTTTGTAAAACAAATCAAACTTTCATGTTAATTTGTCATCATTGTTGGATTTCCATTTGGAACTTAAAATCATGGAACTATATCCCATGTAACATGTAACTTCTTCTTGTCATTGTACATGCCTTCAAAAAACAAAGGCTACCATGATGGGGCTTTGGTTATCACCTAGTCTTTACAAATTAGTTTCTCCAAGCCTTAAATCCAAGGTGTTGATTTGGATGATTGTTATTTTTACAACATTGAAAATTACACTTTAAAATCCAATTTTCAATTGCTTGAATTATATTAGTCAATTTTTAGGTTGTGTTTTTGTTCAACACATGAACACAATGAAGCAAAAATGGGAAGGCCCCATGTAACCAAAAAGAAGAGGGGAGTAAAATTTTTCAATCTAATTCCAATTTTATTAATGACTTGCATCTGACAAAATGTGATTCTCTATTTGATGATTTTGGTGATTTCACATTTCCAACACAATCAACATTACTACTGAATTGGCATGTCATTTGCCCCAAATAGATATAACTACACATGAGATAACACAAGACTCGTAATAGATTATGAAACTATTGTGGCATTTCATATTCTACAGAATCTAACATGGATTCCTAGTCAAACATATTGAGTAGTTCCCAACTTCATAGCAGAATAGATAACATCATAAACTTAGGCAGATGTTTTTGGCAACATTTGAACATCCCACCTCAAAACCAAACCAAGAACATCTTGTAGCTAAATTATTATACATTCATAAAATTGTGTCACTACTTTTTAATCAAACATTCAATCTTCATTTGCTCATATCAATAGTTCATCTCCTTGTTTCAATTTTTTCACCCTACTCTAGAGAATGATGAACATGACAACCTCACTCAACACTTAATCTCACTCAGCTATTTTCCATAAATCCACCTATGAAAAAAATCCATATTCAAGCATCAACATACAATTTCCCCCTTATTATCACCCAACCCTTCATGTCACATGCCCAAAAAACTTTCAACTCACAAATGAAACTTTGACAAATCTTGGTGTACATTTCCATTTTCTTTTCAAGAAAACTCTATTAGTGCTTTCTTTTACTTATTCAATCCAATTATAACATTATATTTCATCCACCTTTGCTTGTATCACAAATTGAAAATCTAGACCATCTCCCATGAACAATGTTATTTTTTCTCTCTCCACAAATCATCACTTCTAGGTTAGTGCCCATTTTATTTCATGTAGTAGCACATGTTCATGACCTAATTTTATATAAGGGCACAAAAGAAACAATAAATTTTGTATTTAATGAACATCCTGAACACTACACTTCAAAAAACACAAAGGAAAATGTGCATCTACAAAGCCCAAAAAAAAAACCTTCTGAAAACAAAATCAATATTCCCTTGTGAATTTTGTTCTAATTCATCTTCTGCAACCCATTTTATTCACATATGTTGTAGCCAAAACCTTCAAAATTTCTTTCCAACCAACTTGCCAAAAACACAAACGACATTCCAATTCAAAATAACATCAACAATTGATAATCATGCCACCATGTCCAACCTCCTCTTCCATTGGCACCTTCTCAAATTCACCTACAAAACAAAAAAAAAACACACAATGTTTGCCAAAGGACTCATGATATAAAACCACCATTCCATCTTCCATCTTCATTTCTCCACTTACATCCTTCATCACATTTTCATTTATTTGACATCCATATAGGGTTACAACCCTAATTGATAGGTCTTTCATTCTTATGTTTATCACATGGCACGACCTTTCATGAGATAGGCTCAAGTTTAGTTTTTGTAAAACTTATTAGTGTGGCATGTGCCATTGGCCCAACTGTTACTACATCCCCAAGTGATTTTTCCCTTAGAAACCTGGTTTTTTGGAATTTATTTGAATTTTCAGCAGCATAAATCACTTTAAAATGAATATTTCCCACATTCTAAATCCAAATCCTACCAAATAAATTCCATTAAATCCTGCTCATCAAGATCTTTCCAATAACAC
>Ga0116228_10001392_pt1 | contig 20065 bp, 10 predicted proteins | sample S1TSphfallax_2_FD_89694 | JGI IMG/M metagenome (GOLD analysis project Ga0116228, IMG submission 89694) | Host-associated microbial communities from peat moss isolated from Minnesota, USA - S1T2_Fc - Sphagnum fallax MG | ecosystem: Host-associated > Plants > Peat moss > Unclassified | place... | reverse complement strand
TTAAAAACCACATGTTTAAAATATGTTTGTATATATTCATAAAAAGTCAAATAGATGTCACACCTTACAAAGTAGATTAAAATTCAAGCATAAGTAGATTTAATATTGGATTCATTCTAGTTTTAAGTCAATGGCATGTTAAATATACTAGTGGACTTTTAAAATTTTGATAGTAAAATCAAAATATATTTAATTTCTAAATTTGTAGAAGTAAGAATCAAAACAATATTAACCTATTTGTTCCTTACTTTTATTGTACCAAAGTTTTTAAAATTTTATATTCAACTCATCAAAATTCAATGGAAGCATGAAGGCTTCCATAATGAGATTTAAAAAAGGGTTTGAATATATTTTCTTATGTTTATATTGAAAATTTGCCATGTTTAAAATTTGTATTTGGGCGGACATACTTTTTGGTCCACTGTGAAATGCATTTACTATGAAATTGACTAGGAATTTTTTATAAAGTTTTAATTAATATAATTCAATTGATGTTAATCCAACACAATGTTACGACTTTAAGCATTAATTGAAACAATATGAAAATTCATACTATTTTTTCTAGAAGATGTTCAATTGGAGATTTTGTCAACTTTTTCATGTCTATTATTTAATTCTTCTATTCAAATGAAATCATGTTATGTGAAGGTTCAAATTTTTTAAAGTGTATTAAAATCTTGTCATAACATCACCATTTTTTGTTTTTTTTTATCTAGTCATTTTTTACCATGTAAAAGCAATTTTATGAATGCTTATGATGGAATCTAAAAATGTAATCGTCTAAAATATGATCCTTTTAAGATATTTTACAACTTTTGATTCATTACTTTTTATGGGGATCAAAATATAAAGTAAAAAAAGATTGCAACAAGGATTAGGTCCTTTTCGTCTTGTGTGATACACCTTAAAGGATTTTCACATGTGAATTGACTGATCTAGTACATATTTGAAAGGTTGGAATTTCAAAGTTGGCCCCATTTGTTAAGATTGAAATTTTTCATGCAATAGATAAAAGAAAATCAAATATGTGGTTTGGGTGCAAATACAATAATAGGAGCCACCTAGTCCAAGGCTAGAATGTGTTTTATGTAACACTCATGTAGTAAACCCTAAACCCTAATAAACCCTAATAAACCCAACAATTGAATATGTTTATTGTTTTATCTTACATAATAAGGTAGGATAAGGGTATGTTCAACTGCCCAAGATATGATATAAAACAATATACCTTTGTGAGGTTTTCTTATTATCTTTAATATATTTAAACAAGAATAGGATTTGTTGTCAACACAAATTTGAACCTTTTATTTATATAAATAGTTTGTTTATAACAATAGGGTGCATTTATCAAGATAAAAAATCCACTTTTTTTCACAAATCATGAGTCACATGCTAAGTTTGATCTTCAAGGTATAAACAATATATTTTCATTGTTAACTTAGGGTCAAACAATATGGTTAGCAAATATTCATGCTCCATCCAAAGCTTGTTGGTTTGTAATCCATTGTTAGACAAATATGTCATGTGGCAATTTCAATTCACATACTAGAAGAAATCATGGGATTTCGGGACTTGCAATTTGAGCACCTTGTCCATTTAGATTATCTAGGAACAATACACCACCTTGTGACTAAAGGAATGAAAAATAATGAAACATGTGACATTAGTGATATTGACTAATGTGACCCTTGTGATTAATAGGGTTTTTCAAGACTTGCAATGTGACAACCTTTTCCATCTAGATTGATCTAAGAGTAATTCACCACATTGTGACTAGTATGAAAAATAATGAAATATGTGACTTTTGGCTAGTGATACTAACTAATGTGACCCTTGATGTGCCCTCACATGAGTAAAGTTCACAACTTTCTATTTATTTACAACACTAAGAAAATAAAACTTAACTATTATAAATTGAAAACTCTAAAGTGGGATCGGAATCTAATGTAGAGACTCTTTGTTAATTGTTGTGTTTGAGATTATGTTCAAACTGATCATGTTTTAACTTGGCACAGATGTTGGGGTTCGTGATAGCAGCCTCTCTATGATTCCCCCCCATGTGAAGCCATTTTCATCACTATCAAAACTTCATTCAATTTTGACCTTGTTCCTCCCCATGCTTCCACCTGCCCTTTAGACCAACTCTTGCACATGGCCCATGCCTTGGTAATGAGCAGAAGCCACAAGGGTGGCACTCAAATGATCATTAAAGTAAAAAAATTCCCTAAAGCATGATGAAGTTTGTCTGCATTTTGCCCCATGCTTTGGTTCCCATGGGACTCATAATTAGGCCACATGCCACCAAACTACAAGAAGGCAAAACAAAAAGAGCCTTAAAAGCCTTAGAAAAATCTTAGAACCATGAGGTGTTTCAAATCAAGACCGGGAAGTGCAAGGCTAAAAGGGGGCAGGGAAGCTAGTACTATCTTGGAATGATAAAAATTGAAGTTTTCAATATCCCTCTTAAGTTGCAAATTAGATTCATACAAACCATTAAAATATTGAGCCCTTCAAATCAGCTGCTTTATCTTTGCAGTAGTGGAATTTGAAGGTTGTGATGCCCTTTACCTTGCAAATTCATATAATGTGAAAAATTAGATACTTTAGAGTCCTGAAAAACGAGAGGCATATTTTAAAGAAGGACTTAGTCAAAACCCACCTCACATACGAAAGGACCAAGGGAAAAAAAATGGAAAACTAATGCGAGTATATAGAAAGTCCAAACCACCATTCACCCTTAAACTTTGCACCTTCACATAAACATTGAAAAACCTTAGATACAGTGAAAACTGCAAGGGGTCTAAATGGGTTTGACCAATTTTTTAAATCTCATAGGCCTCCTGCCCTGGCCACCTTTAGGCAAGCCTAGACCCACCGCCCTACTAATAGGTCTTTAGGTCAACTCTATGAGTTTGATTCTTTTGCCTAATCCAATTCAGAACATGATAGAAAGCTATTATTGGAGTGTGCAGCAGCATTCCACGAAGTTCACAGATATAGATATTCCTAGATTTAGAGAGTTCTCCTCAAACTGAACCGAATTCCCAATTTAACAACCAATACCCAATTCAGGCAATTCCGGGCAACTCAGGCCCACTTCAGGCAATCTTTACCTCTGATAGTCTCAAGTACACAACTGCAAGCAAAGCTCCTCCAAGCAAACAATCAAGTAGGTCATAGAATCTAAGCTAAGCCTAACAAAACTTGCCTATTTGTGGTTGTTCTTCTCCAAGTCGAGAATTCCTTTATGAAATATCTTGGGGCATTGTGAGTGGTCCAGTCAAGTTCCAAAACATTTTGTTGATTAGTGTGTGTCTTGCTGATTATTCTTTTGTGCGTTTTTCTATTTTTGTGATATTTTTCTGGCCCTCAGGGCTCAAAGGCTCAAGGCCCAAGGGGCAGACCTTACTTGCAAGTAAGGTTGAATTTGATTTCACAACCACAACAAAGACTATTCCAATGAGGCTGGAACCATGTTTGGGGATGACCATAGGTGTACTTACACTTGGAGTATTTTGATCAGGGGAATTGACTATTTGACAAATAGTTTTTCTTTGGATTGGTAAAATTTGTTGGGATTGTTTACATTTGTGTGAAATCCTCACAGCCTATTAATTGTTTTAGAAGGACAACATCTAAAGCATGACAGATACAGAAGTTGTTTCCAAAGAGAATGCAATATTGGTTCATCCATTCCTACTGCTATTTCAATTTGCAAATTACCTATAACTGATGTTCAGCACTAATGAATTCTTAAGAGTCCAGTCAAATACACCCCCAAACCAAAAAAAAAAAACTAGAAAATTTCTCAAAATCCTAGAAAATTGAACCCACTTCAAAACACAAGAAAACCTTGAAAGTTTCAGTAGGACTTGACATATTTATAGACTATTGTTAGATTGAGGCTGCCTGAATTCCTTTATTTTTCCCAAAAGATAAATTATTTCAAAAGATTTGCTGGAAATGAGTGGTAGGTGCTGTATATAGGGTATAGTCTACTAGACTGTAGTTATGATGGGTTTAAAGTACATAATTAGACCATTAAAGAAGCATGGGTACACCAATTGCAGAAGAGACAAGAGTTTTATGACTATCTTCGTTGTAGAGATACATAAATTACATGTTCTTGCTGGCAAAGATCATCATGGCATTCATATACCCTTATGATTTGCTGTAAACTTTTAGTGCTTTGAAATTAGAATCCTTGTTATTTAAAACTAGGTTACAACTGTTATGGTGTTCATTAGTAATGCCCTATAATATGCTTATGTTTAGCTATTTTGCCAGATGGGAGGATTCCAGATCATGAAGAAAAAAAAAGAAGTCATCATTACTATCGACTTTATAATCTTAAAGTTAGAAGATGAAAATATTGCATTCTATCTTGAATGAAAAGTTGAAAACACATGCTTGGCAAAAGAACTATAGAAGAGGCCAGTGCATAGAATGTCAAACTAGAAGCTGTTTCCTTATAACCCAGTAGCTCCTGCATTTTCCACAAAGTGTAAACTTTAAACAAAGTAATACCAAGTATTCCAAAAATATACGGAAAATGCTTCTCTTGTAGTCCTTTTCAGGCAGGCATCTAGGAGTTAAAGTTACATGGGGGATGTCATTAAGATTCTCAAGGTCATGATGCTGATGTTTGCCAGGGCCATGCAGCCTCCAAATTGGTTTCATTATATATTTCGTGGGTTGTAAGTGGAATTCTTTTGGGGGTGCCTGTTCAGATGTCAGAACTGGCTAGAAAAATATTAACAATTTGGTTAAAATATTCATGGGATGAAAGACTCCATAAGTTCATTTACTGGTGGGAATCCTTACAAGGGAATAGAGGCAGGTGGCAAACTGAAAAATACCGCGCCACCAGCGGGAGTACAGAAATGAAAGATATATGGAAACTTCAGCCTTTCGCTTCCATATTCCCAGTGTACTTGCAAGAACTTGGGAAAATCACTGCTCCTGTCCCTTGTAAAGTTCAATCCCTGTTTTGAGGCTAAACTTTGCAAGGGACAGGAGCAGTGATTTTTTGGGTGGCAAATTTTCTCCTTTTCTTGAAACAAAGTTTTGAAAAAGACTATTCTGTCACCAATTCCCTGTTTTTTAAGAACGATTAGGCCAAAAAATGATAAAATTTTCTAAAATTTCACTAAAATTCATCACAGCTCCCTACACAATGAAAGCTCGCTTCATATTTTTGAATATTGCCAAATTTGGCTAAATATTCTTACAAACGATCCACTCCAGCAACATAACAAAAATTGAAACAAACCTGGGATGGCCCTATATTCAATACTTGTCCACTAGAATTGAGACTGAGCGGTGCAAATTGGAGAGCATAGCTGGCTCCAGATAATGAAAAGTCTGGACAGTAACGCAGGGCTGATTAATTTCTCCTATGTATAGGTGAGAGAAAATAAAGGCAACAAGCAAGAGTGACCCATTCCTACAACTTGGCCCACTTGTCCTTACCCGACAGTCGTGGAAAGACGCTTCAACATAAACCTTCCATCAATACCTTTTTTTATAGCGGTGTTTCAGGCGCCTGGGAAAGAATTGGCGTATTAGCAGGATGCCATTTCCGTAGCGGTAAACTGGTAACATGTACTGCATTGTTTGGAATAAAAAAACAAACCTACAGAAAGGATAGGTAAGTAGCAGGGATAACAGATACCATCCCTTTAATTTGTTTTCAGCATCTACTCTTGGGTGGTGCGAAGGACAGATATACTACATGTGTACAGATCCGGCCACAACGCGGCACCCAGGCACAAGTTTCTGATAGACAGCAAGAGTAATTGTTAAATACTGTATGCCGATAATGAGTACTAATCACATAAAGAGCAAATAGCACACTGTGCAACTGCGATCATAGCAGCCTAATGAAAAAAGAGCTTTGAGTAATTGTTAAATACTATATACTGGTAGTGCGAACTAATCACACAAAGAGCCAATAGCACACTGTGTGTAACTGTGATCACAGCAGCCTGATGGAAAGAGAGCCTTGAGTACTTGTTAAATACTGTATACTGATAGTGAGTACTAATCACATAAGGAGCGAACAGCACACTGTGTGTAACTGTGATCACAGCAGCCTAATGGAAAGAGAGCCTTGAGTAATAGGTAAATACTGTATACTGATAGTGAGTACTAATCGCATAAAGAGCGAACAGCACACTGTGTGTAACTTTGATTATAGCAGCCTAATGGAAACAGACCCTTACTGCTCGACGAAAATTGCAATATCTGAGCTGATCATCAGTTATGAGGTTTTGTCTGTTTTATTTTATGATAGTTGGCAATAGAGTTGGACAACTTTTGCGGGCAATAATGAAACTGCGTGCCTGCAATCGGCTTTCTTACAAGTGTGAAATTAGAAGATCTCAAGTCCTGTCAAATCACTAAATTCTGATGTTCTTAACTGAAATAAAATTGGCGAAGGGTCATTCTTTTGATTTTCTTAATTGAATAAAACTGGCACGATGTCAGACTCTTCTGATGCTATTAATTGAATCAACCGCGTGAACTGTTTGCAGATTAACTGTTACTAATAATTGCAGAGGGTAAGGGTCAACAATTAATTTGCCTTTTCTGCCACGACTACCCCCTAGTACACGACTATAACATTAGTCTATTCCGGTTGATGGAATAACTTACAAAAAATTGTACCTCTCAAGGCACAATTGGCAACATTGGGGTGGGGGGTACGGGGAGGGAATAGTCCAGGTGTAGCTTGAAATCTGTCAGGTTTGCAGTCTGCAGTCTGCGTTAGGATCAACACCAAAAGCTTTGCCCATCAGTGTGCAGCGGCGCCATTTATCTTGTGCAGCAAATTACCAGTCCAGATTGTAAAATACACACACAAGAACAGGACATTTGATGGTGGCTTCTGGAATGCTGAATGTTCACATTACATTCCTGTAAATTGTTTTCCGTTGACAAGTTTCTAATTACGTCAATTCGAGGAATCTAGTTCATGTGAAACTCTATGTGACAATATTTGCATAAAGTCCGGCGGAATCTCCTAGCTGGATTTATCTTCCATCCTTTCCTGCAGCCTCTTGCGCCTGCTGTAACTGAACAAGTTCCTACTGGCCAGCAGCAACGTTGAGAAAAGCATTTCTGAAATCCCCAGTCTCCATCTTCCGGTCCTTCACCTGGACATAGGCAAGGGTGCTAGACATAAGTACATTGAATTGATCACACACTCAGTCACACTTTGAATCTAGGATCAAGTGAAGAAAAGAGATGGACGCTTGCAAAGGACGAGTTAAACACTATACATCTGTGATCATGACATACTAGTCAATCCAATTGTGATTACTATTCTCGAATGAGTGAGAATAATGAACCCTGAGTGATAATGCCACATAGTTAGCTGCAAAGAAGGGCATCACGTGTGATACGCCTAGAACGAATACATGAAATCCGGTGCAAATCAGCTCTAGTGCGATCTAGATCTAAATATCACTGCTAAGTTACTGGGAAGGATAGGCATTCACCTCGATCACTATATTATTGACAATTATATTCTGCGCGGAAACATGGTTGGCATTCAGGACGTCGAGGTCAAGGAGCTCCAGAGCTTGTACCAGCCGCAGAAGTACGCCTGGGCTTCTTTGGCAAGTTGCACGCAGATGATATGTATGATCGTCCAGTCTTTCAAGTTCCACCTGAGACCAGCCAGCAGTTACAGCTTAAAACTTTCGTACTATATATAAGCTGCCAGTTCCACTACTGCTCTGAATGCGAAGGAATGTTGTGCAGTGTCTTATTCATAATGCCAACAACACTAGTAGCGACTGATTATCTCTCCACCCTGGAAGCACTGCTTGAGCTATTGCTAAATCCCCCTACAAAACTTCCTCCGAACCTGGATGGCAAGCTTGCATCCGTCTCGCGAGATTCTTACAGTTTACAAAACCTGAACTAATTTTTCCTTTGTATTTGGAGGTTCTTACCAAGCACAACTTTCGTCTTAGATAACGATACACAGCTTACGAAGCATAAACTTTGTCCTAGATAACGACGCACACATTCCCAAGCATAACCTACTTGCACAATTTGAAAGAAAATCAGGTTTTTAAGCATATGAAGTAAATGACTTACATCGAGAAGCGTTTCGGCCAGTTTTGCCGCGGACGGGGCTTGAATTGTACTAAGGGAAGTCAACTTTTTTCTGGTAACTCTTGTGCCGTTCTTTGGATCACTAGTCGTGGGAGCACCAGCGTCCGTAGCTTCAGAACTCCCTCCGTTGATTATCGTGTGACTGGAATTATTCACAGTTGAACCCAAATCGACATGATTGATTAAACCTCGAGTGTGTGTGCTGCCTGCAGCTGAGGCTGCTGCTGATGCATCTTCGATTCCCATTGATTTAGAACACTTTTGTTCCAGTTCTGCAATCTCGGTCTCGATATCCTTCATCTCCTTCTTTAGCTCACGTAGATAGTCAATGGCATCACCTACAATTGAAGCTTTGTCCATCTGCCAGTTGTGCAGAAATTGTGTGTGAATTACAAGATCACAATATGATCAAGAACCATGTGATTAGATTCAAGAAAATGAAAATGAAAGATTACTTGAGATCATTTCACCTTGCTGATTTTGGGAACCAAGCCCCGCAGCGAGTAGAGACCGTCGTTGAGCTTCTTCCTGCGCTTACGCTCCGAAGCCAAATTTTTGGACACCGTAGTGGTGCCACCAGGTGATAATCGTGTTCCCTTTTTCTCGTGCACCACCTCCTCCTCACTGACATTCTCGGGCATGTTCACCCGTGGCCTGCTGGTTCTCACGCCTGACGTCGGCCGGGTGGTTTCAGTTTCTTCCGGAGGACTCGGTAGTACGAAATTATCTTGTTGGAAGAGATTTTCCCCTTGTCCATCTTCACTAGACCTAGGATTGAATCCACATAGAAGTTCTCCTGACGCGTTTGAAACTGCGACGTGCTCCTCCTCATTTCTAGCTACCTCGTGCATTACTGAAATTTTCAAATCCCTTGTTTCTATCATTGGCGACGAGTTAGGCGTGTAACCAAAATGGGTTTCAGCTCGGTGCTCTGCAGGGGATACGGTCTGTACTTCGTCTAACAACTCGTACCAATGCCAACCATTAGCCTGGTCGTTATCGGCTTTGCAGATCTTCGTAGGGAAACTAGGTACACTGCCGTCACCAATTCCGAGGTTCTCATGTGCAATGGTTGGAGTCGAGTGTAACCCCTCAAGTTTCCAGAATGGATCTTCGCATAGGATTGATGAAGTGTCGTAGAGTTTACTGCCCATCTGATCGGTTTCCCATGGTCTTAATTCTTGCTCCCGTTGGGCGTATCGAACTCCACGCATGTCTTGACGCTGATGATCAGTTTGAATTGTACCGAGGGCCGTCGAATTAGCTAGGCCAAGCAGCTGCGGCAAAATGTCATATGCTGCTGTCGGGTACATATCTGAAGACTGGTGATGATGATCTTCAGCTATGAATGGCTCCACCAGCCCTCCAGGGTATCCCGCCAGAAAGTGAAGCTGCTTCTGATACATTTCGATACCAGAGCACAGCAATGCGGACGAAACCTTTCAAAAGAACAGAAGAGTATATCACAGCTGACTCCAGCAACAGCCAGATAACTCGATGTACGTTCTATATGCTCTGCTCTTGGCACATTACGGTTCTTGGCAGTATTCAGTGCATGATCTCCTCTACGGCCTTGCAAGACTTTCCTGCATTCTCTACCCAAAGTTCGTGAAACGAGTGAAACCGTGTTACATTTGAGATGCAAGCTCGACCTTGATCGACTTTACCAGCCAATGGAAACTTGATAAAGCACTCGAGTGCTAGTCATGCCTACTCATGAAGGTGGAACGAACTCCATATAACAACAGCTGACAAACGCGTAGATTCCAGTCACTAAAGGCAATTCTCGTCCGGGCGCGTGAGAATGCATCAAGAACGAATCGTCCGTTGTGAGTACCTCCATTAAATCGAAAGGGATAGTACGACTCCTGGACGCGAGTAAGTTGCGTCCGTCTACCTGCTACGCGTCACACACGCGCGCGCTACTGTCTTTCTTTCCTAGTCGACGCGGCCTTCGAGTAAACAACCCACTCAATGCCAACCAATAAACCTTGAACACTCTCTACTCAAAAAGGAAGCTCGCTGAGCTCATGAGAAACGAGGTGGTAAAAAAATCTACGACGCGGTGGTCCCACCAAACTCTACTTTTCTAGCACGTTTTGGACATTTAACAAGTTCATTAAACTTTGATCAATTCTACGCATCAAGCAAGTCTCTCTGCCATCATTACTAACACCCCTCAGGCGCAATCACAAGTCGACACATCTCATCAACAGATCACGTGTTCAAGCTTCAAAATTAAGCTAGCAAATGTCTCAAAGATCTGTATTTCGCTAGGAAGTCGACAATACAAGAGAACTTACAGCGATTAGACTGATGATTGATCCACATGAACTGGGTTTCAGACACTGTTTAACGTAAAATTTTGGCACAAAATGCTCTCTATTAAGAGCATCCCCAGCGGTGCTTAGTATGTGACCCTGCACATTAGAATTGGATGAAGAAAAGTCAAAACATGCCGGTTTGGCTCAACAATTCCTCCTCCTTTCAAAACAACGACTCTCCGTGCACCAGCCTTAACATCCTTTCCAAAAAGTTTGAGAAACGGATCCGCAACCCAGGATGCTTGCCGATAATACTCACATGCGCCGATTGAGAAGATGTGACGAGTTGGCTGCTGCTGCTGTGCGCTATGAAACAGTGTCCAGAAGATGAATATGAAGCTTCCCGGGAACGATGGAGAAAGTGCCGATTAATACAAGCTAGGCGCGGCCGCGAATTCGTGTTTCACGATCCCCGCGATCCAACGGTCATTTGAACGACCTGCCGTTTCTTGTCAGGATCAAGATCAAGATGACCTAAAACTTTCTCTCCGACCTAAAATAGCTCGAAACCCTACTACAGGTTTGCAGATTTTAGCTGGCGGAATTCGAACGCGAAACCTGTTCACACCTACACCCCTTACTACCCCCCCTTAATACTCATACATTTAGGGAGTACAAGAGGCGTACAGGCATCCACGTACCACTCCGTCTACCACCGACCTGTATCGCTGGCAAATATGTATGTAATTAGTAATAACGGAATTTGTTATAAGTTGGGTTTTGTTCGTTTGGACTGGGTAATTTAGGGTTATATTTGTAGATTATGTCCTTATGTTTGGAATTAGAAACCGGAATCCCTGGATGGAGTTGCCCTTTCATTCTTGCAATATCCGTTTCAGAGCTTCAGAAATGGACATTGTCGGGCTTTATTGGGAGAACCACTTTCCATTTCTAGGTGGACCTTCAAACCATTTCACACACATAATATTATTCAAGATTTATTAAAGAAAAGTGGTTTTTTTTTTTGTTTTCCTTTGAAAATTCTCCTTGTGTCACTTAATTACATTTGGGGGAGGTTAAGCAAGGACCTTACATGGTACTCTCTGTTAATTTGTAATACCATAATGTGTTACTAATAATTGTTTGGGGATATTACCTTGCAGCCTTATAATAGTTTGGTGCCCTTATATTACCCAATTAGATAATTACACATATTTACTAGACAATTTATTATAATCAATAAGTGAATTAAAATCTAGGTTATTTTACTTCAAAGTAATTTTTTGAGTGCGAAATTTGATTAGGCTAGGCCATGAAGTTACTTCGTAAAAGATGCTAAAGAGGATACTATAAATAAACAATCTAATTTTAGCCATCCAGATTTGTATTGAATCACCAATGGAGTTTTTTTTTTTGATGACATAATTTCGCAACTTGACGATTTCTTTTTTAAGAATATCAAAAATGACACACAAAATTTGTGATTTTTAGAGATATTTCGTGATTTTTTGAAATAAAAATAATTAAACTAGCCACATCTAGACCTAGGCACTTCCTAGGTCACCACCTCTACTAGCACTTTTGAAAAAATACTACAGCACTAATGTTAATTAATGTCAGGGATCCTCGCTAGTCGACCTACTTGAAGAATTTGGAAAAAAAAACTATTGTCACCATGAGGTTCATTACCAAATAATGATCCACCTAACACCCCCAAAAGAAATTTCAAATGTTTTTAAGTTTAGGCACATGTAGCATTACTAATTATGTGAAATATATCAAACTTAGCTTATGTTATTTTACTTAAAATAACAATCTAATGTTTAGGAAAAACTAATACAAACTACATTTGCTATAAAACATAATTTAAATATGGTCCTTCATTTTAGCCATAATTTTATAATATGCCCTTGGGTTATTATCATAACAATTAAAAATAATAAAGATGCTTCTGGTTTTATATTGAGAATATATCAAAAAGAATAGTTATAACTAATTAATTATTGAGTACTAATTATTCTATAATTTATTCATTTATTGATTATTTAACCACATCATGAATCACAAGTTATTTTTATGATTAGATGCATGATTAATTTTGCAATCATGTGTGTTGATTTTGTTTGATTACATGATTTTTTAAATTGGAACCTGCATAATGAGATGCATCAAATTGACCATCTATCACACTTGTTGAAAGCAATTCAATATACTAAAAGTTTCGGTTGAGTTGCATCGAGCAATGGAAGGGCTAATGTTGATCTTCCATTTGGGCCACACATGCAAACATTCAACATTTAAAGACTCAACATTAGAAGGCTAAGTTGGCTTCATCTCTATAAAGGTTTAAAGATGGGGGAACTTTTTTTTAACCCATTATATTGTCAATAAGGGCATTAAACTTTTTTAAAGTTGAGGAGTTCAATGTTGTAACCTTAGCTTTGAGCTCACAATCAAGGTTGAAGCAAGAGAAGCACAACAAACAATTTTAGGATTTCTTATGGGACCATTGGGAAAAACTTGAATTTTCCCTCTGAAAACATGAAATGATCTGTTTGATAATGGAAAAATACAATGATCCACCTACTTCATAATGGGAAAACTAGAATTAAACCTTGAAATATTGGTCACATAATTCCTTTTGAAAGCTTTGCTTGTTTATTTTATTGATTCAGCTTCAATTTGTTAAAGCTGGTTTCCACTTTTTTCCCTATATGGAATGCCAAATAAAGTTTGTTCTGAAGGAAACTAATTGGGAATAACACAATCAAAACATGGCATGGCTCAAATGCACTCTCAAGGTGATTGAAAAGGAGGAATCCCAGACATTGTCAATTGCAAATTCTAATTTTGGGAGTAGGATTTCCATGGAGTCCTCGGTCCTTGGGGGCAAAGGTTATGATGAAACTTTATCTAAATTGAATAATCTTTATATCATCAAAACGCTCTTGAAAATGCTACAATAAGATGGGCTCATGTATGCCCAAATAAAGTCATTTCCCAACTTACAAAAATATTTGAAAAATTAGTACATTTTAATGTTCCAAATGTTTCCAACTAGGTTGACAAACTAGGTTGACAAACCAAAACTTAATATTGAAATTCTTAATTTGAATTCTCCAACACTCTTAAATCAGTAATTTTGCAAAAAATACCATGATTGCCATGATTTTCAAATTGCAAGCCACAAAAAAATTGTTTACATTTGTTTGCAATTTTGATTGCTAGGACTTAATTTGCCCCCTTTTTTTACACTCCTATAACCATTTTTTTATGTTTGATGAATGTCCCAAGGAACAACTAAAGAATGCAATAATGTTTAAGACTTCTAAAATATGGACCACCATCCAAGTTGGAACATCAACCTTTTGTTTTATTACTTGTACCCTGTCAATGCTACATATATATTTTAAAGTTTTTTCATTTATCAACAACTTGCACCTACAAAGTACAAGATCATATAATCCTCCAATTTTGTGGTTTTCTTTTCATTTGTAGGTTTTACATTATGTGAACTTTGTGCAAATTGTAAATCTTTTGTGATTTAAAACTATCTTTGGGTTTTGATTTTGTGTTCACTAAGTTGTGTGGAGGTAAGGGGAGTTGGTTTTCAAATTAAAATGTTGATTTTTCTTTGCATGTTAATCTATTATTCTTTGCATGATGACCCAACTCAAACTTTCATTCAACTAAACGCAAGGTTTTATTTGGGTTTAGGGTTCCCTTCCAAACCATCTCAAAATTCTCTCCTTGAAGTCTCACTTGGTGCTATCAATAAAAGACTTCATCAAACAATGTTCCACGTATGATAAATCCAGTTCAAGTGTTTAAAATCCAAGAGTTTGATCATAAGAAACAAAATAGTACATGAGTTCTGTAAAAGAATTCAACATGTTGAGGCTACATGGTGGTCATGAGAAAACTCTATATGATAGTTGAAGATGGACTAGTGAACCTATGAGATGCAAAGTTTGTTTTAAGAATAGAGGGGAAAAAGATATGATTTTTGTTGAAATATAAAGGAAAGCAAAATGTCACTTCTATTATGCCCACGAATTATAATGGAACAAAGAACCCCTTTATTTCACATGATAAACTATACAAATAAAAACCTCCTTGAGTTCTTAGCACTAAGACCAAAATGCACAAAATTTTGATTGTTAACTTTGTTCTCATTTTTCACAATGTTTCAAAGAACATGAAATTAGCAAATAATAGCATGGTCCAAGCGATGGGTTTAATGCAAGAGGAATGTGTGCTAAATAACATGAATTTTGAATCAAGTCCAATATCTGCAATCAATCAATAGATCACTTGGCATTATGTGTTCACATATTTCGGCAATCCGTTTTTTCAATGCAGAACTATTTTTAAAATGAAGCAATGCAAATTTGTCAATTAGTAAAATGTCAATAAGCCTTGAATGCTTGTGCATCAATCATATGTTGCCAAGTGCTCAAGCACAATTGATTTTTTGTTGGTGTCGTGTGCCTTCATGTGACTATGTAGTTAGGAGGCATCTCTTTTGCACTCGTAAATATTGGTGGCCAAATAATCTTCCACCTAGGAAAAAGTTTTAATATCTTTTCAAATGATGCTTTTTGCTATGTTTCATGTTCTCAAATTTTGTTGACCTTAATTTTAATTATAGGAACACAAAAAGATGAAAAATTCAATGCTTTTTGTTTTCACGATTTTCACCCATCTGACATGTTATTGGATCAATGTGAAAAATGCCCCCAAAAACACACACACACACTCACAAAAGTCAAAACCCTTTTCACACTAAATATTTCAACAAAACGATATAAAATAATATTTCTACACCAACTACCTAACACACTCCTTTCTGCAAGAAAAGATTGTATTCATTAAAAAGACATCAACTTATTGGTTTGTAACTAATCATTGTTGCACAATGCATAAAGCCTTGTGGGATTGGGGTTTGATCTGCCCTTGTTATGAATCCTGTTAGCAAAAATACACATGAAACCAAGTTTCCATTAATATTTATCTTTTTGTCTCCAATTTTTTCTCAAATATTAGAAATGGTTCACCAAAATATTCCATTGTTGCCCCTGGTATATAACCAACAATATTCATATCTAGGAATCGAAATGTTGCCAAAGTTCTCACAACCAAAATAATTTGGTCGCAAATTATTTTCTTATGGTTTTCACATTTTTGCAAAATATGCAACCCTTTTGTTTGCAAGATAAAAATCCCTGAGATACGAGCTTGGCTCTGTTGATTTCATTATTTACCTTGTCCAAGTATAAGTGAGTGGGGTTGCTAGTTGGAATCTTGGTATATTTTTCATTAAAATTCTTTAAAAAATAAATTTAAATTTAAAAGGGGAATAAAAAATGCAGGTGAAATAATAAGAGATTTTACTCCATAAAGACAATGGAAGAAGTCAAAAGTGTAAAGAAAATCCTTGTTGAAAGGGTGAATGTGCAAACAGAAAAAGAAGACCCCAGCTGCCATTTTCATCAATTATCGCCAAAGACATCCAATAGAATGAAGCCTAACATTAATAGCTCAAGACAAAATAGCCGGCCATGGTCTACCATACAAGTTAATGAATGATAGCGTGTACACACACAACTTGGTCACGTGGGACCATTGAAATCAAAAGTATACTTTGACATGCAATTCGCCAAAAACTTTTCATTTCAATTCTAAAAATACAACCAAAAGAGTGGAATCGTTTTGGCTTACAAGATGGGATGGCCACACGTCTCTGCTTCAACTACCTACTGAGAAGAAATGGCAGTTTGCCTTTCTACCCATTTGCTCTGAGCTTCTATGACACTTATGAATCATGTTACAGAACTCTACCCATTTGCTCTGAGCTTCAATGACACTCATGAATCACGTTACACAATTGCCACTCTTTTGTAACCAATCTGCAAATGTATCAATGCCCATATCAGTTAATCATCCATTACAAAACAAATCTCAATTATGAGGCTTTCTAGCTAGCACAATAGTTTCTTTGATGTAGGGGAGGTTCCCATATGAGTGGGTTGTCCTGAGGGAGGGTCGTATGAGGGCAGTAGCCTGAGGCCATTCCCAACCGATGGCGAACACACGAGTGTGGGAACCTCGAGGTCCATAACAAAATCTCTTCTTTTTCGTTCCTCCATTGTTTCCTTCTTGTTTTTTTTAATTTTCCTGATCTGTCCATCAAAAAATCTTTTCATGAGAACATGGGAATGTAGAAATATAGAAGGAGCTCCCCCACCGCAAAACTCCCTAGGGATCTTCTGCTGGAGGAGATCCCTCAAAATACAAAGACAAATAAAAAGAGATGTTTTTACGGGTTTTTGAATTACATGAATGTCATTTTTAAAATGCTTCATATATGGTGAGACATATTAGAGATGGTGAGTGAGTTCATTCCAAATGCAAATCCTTCCCAAGTACGTACTAAGGGGCCCACCCTCAAAACAAGAAATGATTTGTGGATAAATTTCTATAGAAATAACTTATAAAGTCCAAAAACCACACTACACAAAGAATTTGTCTTGTATCCAAAGACACATGGAACCTTACTGCTTTCTCAATTTGTACTCAAATGAATACCCACTCCGTTGTTGTCTTGTAGTTAGTGGCATAGACTATATTACCTCCCATGTGACAAAAAGACCTTTAGTCACATGACCTTTGGCTGAAATCTTTTCTCTGGTTTCTGATTTATTACAATACCAATCAATACCCTTTTGATACCTAGTCTGAGCATATATTCAATTTCCATTCACAAACCCAAACCAAAACTCCTAAGTGATTCCTTAACAACTTTGTGTGGAGAACTTTAAACAATGTAATGGGTAGGTAGGCAATCCCCATTTTGTCCTTTCATCTTGGCACCTTCAGATGCATGTGTCTTCACTCAACAGAAATCAAATTAAGAATTGTAGAAAGGCATAATACCTCTTGTCAACATTTTGTGATAACTACAAAATGAAAAAAAAAAAAAAACCAAAAGAAAACAGTTCTTTGGAGTTATCCAAAAAATAATTCCATTTTTTTCATGTAGCTGAAGTGGCAATCATCCATAAGAAATTTTAGCCAAATTTGGTTATAATCAAGATATGAAAGTAAAAAAGTTTAAGCATCCTTCAAATTTTTGATACATGCTAAAACCCAATAGAGAAACTGGGTGGTTTTTCCCCACCAAAATCAAATCAAATCAAAATTTGGTGACTATAAAACCAAAAAAAAAAAAAAAAACATTTTTAGCCATTTTGGAAAGGGAAAAAAAATTCTTTTGCCAACTGGTCGAATTTAGCCAGATAAAAAACCCCAGGGCCATATTTCTTTAAACTTGTATACTTTGGTGACCTTTGCTGGATCACCTTACACTTCACTTGGCAATCTTTTCAAACCCAAGGCTATGGTATACCATACTACTCTCAATAGTTTTTCATTTTTCCGGGAAGGATTTTTGCAATGTTTTCCACCCTGAAAGGTATGATTTTGACACATACAACAGATTTTTGTGAAAAATGGTTCCTACTTCACCAGATTTTGAAAAACTCTTATTTAGAATATTCACCAGATTTCTGCAATAGGTTCCAAATAACGAAAATAAAGAAGGAATTCTAATTTAAAACTTCATCTATGAATATAGCTTTTATTCATCAATAATTATCTCCAAGTGTTAATGTGGCATGAACTCAATGGCCCTTTACCTAGACTATAAAAGAGGCGGTCATCCACCAATATGACTTTATTTGTAAATTGGTAATTTGAAATACCTATGGTCACAATATTGAATATTCTTGACAATAGCCTAATTGTTTGTGATAAGGAATACATGCATTAACTGAATTCTAGACTAAATTGTTAATTTTGAACCTTTTTTAACCTAGTGGTTGGGATACATTTTCTACTAAATCTGAGAGAAAATATTGTTGACATCTATTTGTTGGATCATCTTGAAGAACAAAACATTATTAATACCTATTGTTGCATCATTTGGTGGTTCCAAATCAAAGTTTATCTTCGAGTTTCTAACTTCTAAATGATCAATTAATTTTTTATTTTGAACTTTTCAAAACTTCCAGTCATAAGGTTGTTCATTATTTTCATTAGCAAAAAGAACAATGTTATGACTAAAAGCTTCATTCAACATATGGCATCACTAATTAGGTAGCTTTAATGGCCTTGCTTAATCATAAAACAACCATGTAATGGTAAACATGACAACAGAGGTGTTGATAAATTTTGATTGTCTCTTGGATTGTAGGAACAAACCTAGTGTGAAAAAAAAATATAATAAACATTGTTTATATCATTTTACTTGAAGTAAAATTTATTTAGATATTTTTTAATATTTTGGTGGCCACAAGTTATGTGTCCATTTCTTTTCCCTCTTTTCTAGAATATTCAATACATAATACTAAGATATATTTTATTTTGACTCTTTAAAATTTACATGAATAAATGAATTCAATTTAAGTTTTTGTTAACTATGAAATTGCAATATCACGAAAACAATGTGATGAATATGTGAGTTTTTGCAATGTAACAAAATAATCATATACATACAATTTTATCTAAAACTATAACAAAACATAAATGAATATATCAATTAATTTAGCAATTATTATTATAGATTCAAGGTGTATCCTTTTACAACGGATTTTTTTAGCAAATGATGGGATTTTGTTCCAATATCATAAAAATATTAATGTATTTGTATATCACAACATCTAACATATCATCAATGTATTACTTAAACATTATTCATAACAATATATATATTATGTTTTATACCTTATATGTACAAAAAATAAAATCTACTTGGTATAATTTTAAAATATTTTTGTGAATATTTTTAAATCATAATTTATCTATATATATGAATTGAAAAGTATTAAATTTGTAAGATCTCCACTAAAGGTTTTTTATTGTGGCAAATTTTCACCACGTGGCAACAAAAAAAAAGGCATGGCAAATGGCCTTACGAAAATTTGGCTATTGGATTTAGAAAACTTGTCAAGATTCAAGAACAAGAAAGGGGGTTAAACCCACTTTCCTATACAATTAGGATCAAGCACCACCCAATGCAATTGAGTGGCTTCGTTGGATGCCAAATGTTGCATCTATGTAACGTTTCCATTGCCACCCCATTCCCCTACTACTTGCTTCCATTCCCCTACTACTTGCTTCCATCGCCAACAATCATGAACGATCAACTTAAAAGGTCATTGATAACCATGAAAGCTCACCATTTAAACTCACCACCTATAGTGATATGGAACATTAGGTGGGGTTTTTCAATACTATGATGACATTGCACACATTAAGGCATCCTTTACAACAAATGTTAAGTGCAAAGATTCTACTACTTACATTTGATCTACTAGTGGGCTCCTCCATTCCATTTTGTAGTTGGATTTGTTTGAATCTGAATCTGTATACATTAATGATACAACAAAAGAACATCATTATATCAAATGGTGTTAAAAGTTTGTAATGGGAACAAAATGGGTTTAACTTCAAGGTACACACTCACCTTCATGATCATCTAGGTTGTTTTCAATTGGTTTTCCTATTACATTGTTGATCTCATCTTTGTCATTGTTGATCTAATTTATAACATTGCATTAGATTTGTGGTTCGTATTTTTTGAATGTTTGGAAGCACACAATGATGGGGTGGTA
>Ga0116228_10001391_pt1 | contig 20076 bp, 8 predicted proteins | sample S1TSphfallax_2_FD_89694 | JGI IMG/M metagenome (GOLD analysis project Ga0116228, IMG submission 89694) | Host-associated microbial communities from peat moss isolated from Minnesota, USA - S1T2_Fc - Sphagnum fallax MG | ecosystem: Host-associated > Plants > Peat moss > Unclassified | place: USA... | reverse complement strand
TCATGGTGGGGGCATCACAAATCACAAGGTGCATTGTCTACCAACCCACTAAACAAGTATAAAGTTTGAACGACATTATTCAATCTCACACAAGTGCCTAAACACCTACAACCCCCAACATGACATGACCACCTCAATGAAATCATATCAACAATGAACACAAAGCCATTGATGCCAAATATACTTTATATGACAAGAATGAAAATGAAGCTTTTGGTTTGGAATATGAGAAGAGCATGAAGCACAAAAGAATTACACCTTTTGCCATAAAATTCTGAATTTTTTTTTAACCTTACAAAACTTCTGATCTCCTTCGAATGTGCTTCATTGAAAATTTGGTTCAATTTGTTATGAAATTATATGAACCATCATTTATAATTATCCCAATGTGATACAACTTTTTTCACATTCAACTTATGGATGAATCAAATTGGATTTGACACCTTTGTGTTCATTGTCAACTACTTGAATCAAAATTCCAAGTTGTTTTGACATGTTACTATTAAACTTTTAAAGTTACAAATACTAGTGAAACTACTTTGGTAGAACTTATGAAACTTCTTTTGGCTAAGTTCGAACTAACCAACAAACTCTTTGCTTGTGTGGAAGACAAAGGCAAAAATTTGGCCACCTTAAACTTTGCCCTATCTAATGTTGTGTTTTGCGATGTTTTTTAGTTGGAAACACCCTTTTTTAGCACATGTTTTAGATAGGTGATGTCAAAGGTTTGCCAATATGGTACAAATGAAAAGAAGTTTTGTTGATGCATGACGGAGGTCTATTTGAATGATGCCCGATCTATCTTTCAAAAACTCATCATTTGGACAAAGAAATCAAGCAAAGGGAGGCAAAAATGGGAAGTCCCATGTGTTGAAATTAATTTACCTCCATGAAAATTGAAGACCTTTGTGAAAACTTGGTTTGATTTCAAAAATTGTGTGTTTTTCAAAAGGCGTTGAAATATGTTTGCACAATCACTTGCTATAGTTGTTAGTCCTTACATTTACAAGTCCAAATTCCCTTTGGTCCAACTTGGGCTATCACAAGAGGGATGAGTGAGATCCTAAAACCCAAAGTGCCATTTTGTGCTTGTATTCAATGCTCCACACACTTCATTGAACCCCTCATGTTTCATGTCTTCCTAACTCCTAATTACATGTGAATCCCATGACATGTCTTGATTAATCTTATGCCCCAACTTGTTGAAGTGAACTTGACTAAATAAAATTCAGTAACAAAATTACAATTGAGTTTAATTCGGAGTTGTCATCTAGAATGCCTTTGCATTCCCAAGACTTTTCATAGGGGCCAACACTTTGGTTGGACTACCAATAAGAGTTTAAAGTGGGACATCACCCTTGTGTTGGCTTAGGGCCATTCACATAATTGCCATTAAAGGCTTTAAATCCACAAGTCATCCCATGATGTCACAAAATAGCCTCCAATCATCCCAAAGGTTTTAACATGACAACCTTTAATCGTTTGTTCATGGTTTTAGTGGGCTAGTACCCAAATGTTGCACTCTTGGAAACAACCCCAAATTGTCCCGTTGGCTTGTATGAATTATCACTCGTTTGCATCGGCCACATTGGCCTTTATTGTTCAAATGGTGTTTAATGACTTGGGGAGTTGAACCCCACAACCACATGTTGGCTTTAACTTCCCACTCCAACTTGGTGCCCCACCAAATTGGTCTCGATGTTCAACCTGCCCTACTTGGCTTCAGTTAAATGGAAGGGCATATCATTCAGCCCCACCTTCGAAAGATCTACACCCTCATAGATATTCGAACATGTTATGTTGTCATGACAAACCTTTTTTTCATCAACCTTCAACCAAGCCTTCCTTTCAAATAACTACTTCTAACTTTAGGTATATTAGTGTTAAATATGGTTTCCTTAATCATGAAAGTTACCTTAGACATCTTTTGTGTTCAATTTGCATCAACTATTGTCATGATTTCACCCCCATTTTGTGCTACACTATGGAAAATCTTGTCTATCGAAACCACATTGCCTTGCAACTAGAACTCCAAAACAAATAATACACAATTACATTACAATTAAAACATATAAATATGATAAATTAATAAATAAAATGCCACATCATAAAATCAAGGAGTTGTACTATATTTGCAAGTTAGTTTCAAATGGGACATGTATATAGTGTAATGTACACATTGTACATACAAATGTAGTCAATCATGTTTGAATTTTTTGCAAATTGCATTCTAGTTGCATGTGGCAACCTCATTACAACTAGTGTATATGTAACACCCAATCAACAACTACATTGTGATTAATGTACAATTGTTGACACATACGATCATGCCACGTGCACACATTTCCACCACCCATTAAATATGACATTTATAATAAATTCTCAATAATGATTCCCAATCAATTATTTCCATTGTGTCATTATGTTGCCACTATAGAAATATTATTTTTTCATTATTTTATGATTTTATTAAAATTTTAATAAGTTGATAACTAAATAAATTCATATTTAAATATTTAATAATTCTTTTATAAATAACTAATTAACTATTACATATTAATTGATATGTAATATTTAATCTGAATCAATCAATTTAATACAAACAATTAGTTCTTTAATTGAATTAATTATTTCATTTATAAATAGTTAAAACCCTAACAAAATTAGACTTACAAACAAAAATATTCAATTCAAATAACTAATTATCTGAATTAAATATTAGAAATGGTAATCTATGCACATGCACAACTTACCATCCTTTTTATATCCACAAATATAATTGTGGTTCCATAAAACAATTTGTTTAGTTGAATGTAACCTTGTTCCATCAAGTCATTGATTTGATTTTTGAACTCTTGTAATTTTTTTTGGTTAAGTTAATAAGGTGATTTAAAAGGTGGTGCCGCACCTGACACCACTTCAATTTTGTGATCAACATCATGACAAGGGGGGAGTTGTTTAGGAACTTCGTTTGTTTGAACATGCAAAAAATTGTTAATTGTGTCAGAAATACAAGTAGGTCAAGGCCTAACCCCTTTGGTTTTTGCAAATTAGCATTAAAGTTGTTCACAAAACATAAAAATTAAAATGAAGTCTCCTACAATTTTTGCAAGGAAATTCAGTGAATACCTACATTTTCAAAATTAAATTCATATTTGACATCTAAGCTTACCAACTTATCAATTAGCCTAGCTATAATCTTTAATTTAAATTCACCTCTCAAAATCAATTCAATAGAGGATGGCATGTGCATAAGTGTAAAGCCTAAACTTGGAACTTTAAACTTGGAATTTAAAGCTTAATGTGATTTTAATCCACCTACATGGATGAATATGTCCACAGATGAATGATTTTATATTGATGTATGGATGAATTTCATTTATGATTTGGATTTAAGTAAATAAATCATTACAAGAAATTCAGTCATAATTGGAAGATAAATAAATTTAAAATTATTTATATCCATCATCATTTGTGTCCAAGTATTAATATCTCAAACTTGAATGTCATTTAATAATGATGAATAATGAAATTGTGATAATGGGGGAAAATATGATAATGGGACCAAAATAAATTTAATTTTTTTGTTTAAAAAATATTTTTCATGAACAACATTAAGCAATTAAAAAAGTATTGTCATGGAATGAATGTCACCCCTTGCCCCACCCAATTGTTGTGAACAATATTATATATTTACTTCATAGAAAGCTAAGGTGCCTTAAAATTAAATTATTATTTTTAAAACCCCATTGTCATCTATGATAATAGGTTGTTTGAAGAAAGCTAATTAAGGTGCTTAAATTTGAATTTGAATTTATTTCAAAAACCCATCACATCAATGTCATTACATAATTTAAAACATTCAAAACTCATTGTTGTCAATAACATTAGTTAAATTTGAAGAAAGTCATGGTACCCTTGACAAATAATGGAAACAAAACCCCCCATTATTGTGAATAAAACTTATAAATATGTTTGAAAGAAGTTGTGGCACCTTTAGAGGAGGGGGAGGAAAAAACCCATTATCATCAATGACATTGGGTTAGTTTGCTTAGAATTTTTTTTAAAAATGACCATTGGGTGGATGTTAACACAATAATAATAATACATCCATAATAATATTATATCCAAAATAATAAATTATTCATCCATAATGAAAACAAATGTTTATTGTCATCCCCGTGTTTGCTTTTAGGTTTATTGGTACAACAATCATTTTCACTATAAGAAATTTGAAGATTAACAACTAGATTTGTGATTCATTTGTAATCATAATGGACACATGCGACTCAAAATAACATAGTTGCCTCAGACAAGTGCCATAATACAAGTTGCATGTTACCAAATGTGCCATTGATGGGGTGGTTACGATTTAACCACGTGGTAATTAAAAAAGTCAATGGCCATAAAACACATGGCAATTTTCCATTTGTCCAGGAAAGATATATTATAATTAAAATAATTAAATATTATAATTACATTAGTTAAATAGTCTAATTTTAAAAAATTAAATATTATATTATATTTATATTTATTAAATATTATAATTAATTCATTATAATCTATCATAGATTAAACTATAATAGGCAACCTATCTTAGGCTAGGGTAAAATAGGCTACTTGGCATAAACTAAGTAGGTATGTAGGATCTTATTTATTTTGATGGGAACAAGCTAGCCTTTTGATTAGCTCGTCCCTTATGACACATGCACTATATTTATAGTGCATACCATGAATCTAGTCCATTATTTCACCTACTTATGTACTTTATAAGTTTGAAGTTGTAAACAAAGGATATGGGATAAATTCTAATGAAAGGGAAACACTACAACATTACAACATTATCATATATCAACACAATAAAATATTTATTTATTCCTAACTGTTTATTACATATCCTACTCACTACCTACTACCTATCCTACTTACTAATACTACCTAGGCTACATACCTAATATCTATTACCTAACCTATCTATGTTATTATTAATGTTATTTTTTAAATAATATATCCACATAATAAAATATTTACAATTACACCTACCTACTACTTACTATTACCTATCTTACTTATCACATACTATGTAAAATACATACTTACTATTTACTACTTAACCCACCTATAGATTAATTACATAGCCTACATTTAATAAATTATTTTAAAAATATAACTCATTAGTTAATCAAATAATACAAAAAAATTATGACATATCCACAAAATAAAATACCTCTTGCTTAACTTGTAACCTACCTATCTACTACCTCTTAGTGCTTATCCTACTTATCTCACATTATTTAGGTTACATACCTATTATCTACTACATACCTAACCTACCTAATAAATTAATTATGTAGCCTACATTTAATAAACTAATTGTTAACATAACTAATCAATTAATCATTTAATACAAAAACATTATGACATATCCACAACATAAAATACCTCTTGCTTAGCTTACCTACCTACCTACTATGTACTAGTACCTATCCTACTTATTACACACTACCTAACCTATCTAATTAATTGATAACTAAATATTTAATCTACTTTTTGTTAAAAATCTAGCTCCCACAAAAATAAAATTTAACAAATGTTTAAACCAAACTAGTGAAAAAAACAATGTTATGGTAATATATAGCCAAAATTAAAATGGTTAATTTAGATTAATGCATTGAAATAGAATTATATTTATGTTGATTTTTTTTGGAAATGCCATGTGTGATGTGTATGCTAATTTGAGATAATCAACAACTTATATTGTCCATAGTTGGAAAAAAATTATAGTTGTCACCATGCAATCTAGTTATCATCCATAAGTGGATAGACAAGAGAAAACGAACGAAATATGTCAAATTTTCATTTACATTTTGACCTAAAACTTTTGTAGTCGTATTATGCAACTACATATTCAACTAATAGTTGGTTGGACCCATCATTTAGTCACACATGTAGTGGTATATACTTGCAATTACATGGACACATAGGATTACAAAAATCATAGTCATAAATGTAGTAGGTCTGGATAATAGTCACATTATAGTTACAAAATGATGGTTAAAATGGACAAAATTTCTTTTAGTGTTTGTGGTTAAATTCTTGGGTTTTACTTGCATGTGTATAAGGGAAAAGGCATTTTATCATCCCAAGTTCCAACTCTAGGCTCATGTGGTAGCTTGCCTCCAATTCAATAGCCATCCAAAAAGATGTTCCTAGGATGGCCTCGATGTTATTCAACTCGCACATTGTGAAGTTCTCTTTGAACTTTGCCTCCCCAAATTCCAAAACCACACCCAACACCACTTCATTTGATGGTTTCACATCGCCTTGTGCTAGTTGCACCTTGATGGGTTTGGCCACCTTTGTGGTCTCCCATCCAAATCACAATGCCGCACTTGGGTTCACGAATGTCTATGTGGTTCTTCAATACAAAAGACAAGACAACACATTAGTTTCCACCTTAAATTTAAACAAGATTAAGTTAAGCCTTGATTTAACCATGCTTGTTGTCCTAACAAAGTCATCTTGTTCCAAATTTTGTTTCACCTTGGGATAATCCTTGGCAAAATGCGCAACATTATTGTAGTTGAAACACTTGACTTTGGTGATGTCCCTTGGTTTCTTTTCCTTGGGACCATTGTCACAATCTTCACTTTCATCAAACAATGTGTTTTCAACCATACTAATAAATATTGGTTATTGTATAATCTTTTTATGTTGCAATTTTCACTATTAAATTTTAGGTTGAGTTTCATTTAAGGATACCTATTTTTCTTTGTCTAACTTGTGGAAAATTTGATCCAAAGTTGTAAATCTTGTATGTTAAAATATTAGTAATAAAGCTTTATGGATCTTGCGACCTTTTCTTTCATTTATTTTTCAATCTGATATACCCATATTGGCCCACAACTTGTTGGCACTCGTGTTAGACCTTTAATGCAACGGGTTAAAGTGTGTGACAAACCTAATTGGGAACGATAAAACTTGAGTTGTAGGGGAAGAATTTGGTTCACAAAGGAAATTTAGTTGTGGTGTTCAAATCCTTCATCTTGGTTGTGTAACCATAAACCTTAAACCCTAAACCTCCCCAAATGCCACTTATTCATGATGACTCATTATTTGGTGCCCCTACATCCATAGAAAAATTCAAGGAAGGTTTGTTGAAATCTAATTTATTGCATTTCATCATATTGTTGTTTCAAAAAAGAACATGAAAAGTCTTCTTGTTTGGTGGAAAAAACATTAATCCCATTTTTCAAATGTTGGGGTTTTAGCATGACAAATCCTTAGAATTCTATAAATCCACATTGAGATTGAATGCACTTTTAACATTAACAATGTTTTAACCAACTTAAGTTAGTCATCATTGAAGTGATTTTTTTCTTCGAGTTGGGAGCTCTAGTAGTGATATTTCTTGTTTGATAATGTTTAATTTTAGCTATAATCATTAATGATGCATTTAGTTGAACTTGGGACCTTTGCAAATGCATTTTGTTGTGATGTATAAATTTGGGAAATTTAGCCAATGATCAATTTTGTGGTAGTGTTTGGGCTAGTAAACTCTAGTCATTCAACAATTTGTTTCAACTTGGGACCTTTGTACATGATATTTCTTGTGTGATGATGTTAGACAATCAACCTTAGATCTAATCATTCAATGTTTTTTCTTCAACTTGGGACTTTTGCAAATTATATTTTTTGTATGATAAAGCTAGGTAATTAGCTTTTATCATTGATTTTTTTTCTTCAACTTGGGAGTTTTGGTGGTGATATGGCTTGTGTGATAATACTAGATAGATTTAACTAGTGTTTAATGATGTATTTAATTGAACTTGGGACCTATACAAATGCATTTTGTTGTGATGTTTGAATTTGGGAACTTTGGTCAATAATCAATGATCAAGTTTTGTTGAAATTGGGCATTGCAAATCAATTTTGTGGTAGTGTTTGGGTTAGTATGCTTTAGTCATTCAACATTTTTTATCTTCAACTTGGGAATTTTGCAAATTAATCTTGTGGCATGTTTGTGCTTGGTAGCTTCATTCAATGAACTACATGTTCATTTTAGATTCAACAATAACTTTATATGTCAAATTTGTGGCATGTTTATGCTTGGAAATTTTAATAATGAATGGTGACCCCACATCATTTGTGCATTATGTATTAAAATTTAGAGCTCCAATTACTTGATTTTGTGGCTTGTGCTTGGAACATAATTTTAGTCATAGATGCACATTGTGTTTTTTCTTTTCAACTTTAATGGATTGATTCAATAAAAGTTGCATTTTTTGTGTGGCATCACACATTAGAGAAATAAATTGATATTCATATTCAATACCTTTTTGGTATTAGTTTTCTTATACATTGATATTCATACCATTGTACAACTTTTTAAAGCTCTGTGTATATTGATACCCTTGGTATGCATTTCAAAAAAATTCCTTAATATTAGTAAAAGCATGGTACATAAATTTTTAAAAAAAAAAAACCCAAACCAATTTGGTATGTTAAAACTCCAACAATGGTCCAATCTTGGTTATAACCCTATTAGGTTTTGCGATGAAATCCACTTATGTCACACCTTTTCTTGTGGATTTCGTATTAAATCCATAAGTTTAGGTGCATAAAGTTGTTTTAAGTCCATATGGAATTTTTCTTGAGCTTATATTTGACAAATAAACAATTCAAAGAAAACAACATTTTTTAGGGAGTGTAAGGAAACTAGGCTACAAACCCACAAAATAATAAATCTGTTGAACTTGTCCATTTGAAACTATGATTAGTCATCAACAATATTCCTTGGAATAAGTAATTAAACATATTCATGTTACGTTTATCTAATTTTAGCTATGCAAATATGTTTTGTGCATATATATTTTTTCAATTCAACAAATGTCGCAACCCCATTTTGGGCTAAGGGTGAGGATGAAACTCACACTCCCAAAAGTGGGAACTTGGAGTCCTTCGAGACTCTTGAAAACTCAAAGCTTGATTGCAGGGGTCAAAACACCTTGAATTGGGGTGTTCTTTATACCGTTGAAAAGGTCTTGAAATGTAGATGTCCAAAATAGCCTCGCATGAGCCATTTGGACATCTGCAGCCCAAGTTATGGGCAAAAGAAAAGCCGAGAGTCAAATTGGCAATTTGACTCCCAACCACTAAAAGTCGGGAATCGACCTGATTACAACGTTTGCAGAAGGAGTGCAATAGGGCGTTGGAAAGCTCTTGAAGAAAGCTACGAGATTGCTTTAGACCTCATCCCAATCGGAGGTCTGAGCAAGAAGTTATGGATGCCCAAAGTCCCAAGAGTCCAACCCGGGACCCTGGACAGTTTCGGGAAGGTGGTGGCTTCCCCCGAGTCTGGGTTGTGATGAGTCAAGTGAGTCCAAGGTCGCCCGTGGCTTGTCCCAACACCAAAAGGGTGCAGAATGAGTTCTAACCAACTTCTAGTTGGTTTTGGATGCAGGGCCGAATGACTAAATAGTTTGTCCCTCTTCCTAGTCTAATCCCGGAGCCTCAGCACGCCCCTCTACCCCTTTTAGTGCTGAGTGCTAGGAGTGAACCCTCTAGTCCCCAAACTTCCGCATCTTTGAAGCCGAGGCCACTTTGGGCCTAGCTTGGGACTAGGGGTTGCGTCAACAAATATTCTTGATCAATATATATCCAATATATCCAACCTTAGAGTTATTAAATGGCGCACATTCAACAATGAAAATAAGGTTTAACTTGAATAAAATTTGACATGTCATCAAAGAATTACAAACACACAAAGCCATTTGCAAATTAAATACCAAAACAATAAACACATTTCAAATGTTATGTGACACTTTGCATTGTTTTCAATTGTAGTAACTTATATGGGTAAATAAACATTAAGGCAACCAAAACCACCATGCCCAAGGAAAAATTGGTTTATGATTTCTTTGTGAGAATATGACTTTTGTTTAAATTCAAATATTAAATTTTGTTCAACATTGATTCAACCTTTCATTTTCTTGAAAAAAAAGAAAAAAAGGTACCATATTCAAACTTTTTGTAGGGAAGTTATTGTGTTTTAAGAAATTTAATTCGAATAGTGGTGCATCATCTTCATGGCATTTGTATGAACCATTGATTTTTTCACTCAACACAAATTGGTTTATCTAACTTTGAATTGATTATTGGGTTTGCTAGTTATGAATGTTTCATGAATCAAAATTATGGACTCTATGACTTAAAGGGATCAATCATTTGAATGATAATTAAAAGAAAACTTGCATTATAAACCTTGAAGGCCTCCACAACAATAAATTATTAATTCATATGCACTACACCAATATGTGTCTAAATTCACTCTATGTTTCACCAAATTTTGAATGAATTTAGACATATTTAGCATTGTGAAAATGGTTAACCCTTTAGTGAATAGGGACTAATTGTTATGGACAATTGAATTAGTTCACTAGTAACTAATGAAACAAATTCACCAAGTCATTTCATTTGGGAATGGTGTTGAATTAATAATTTACATATTTATACAAATAATAAAATAATAAAATTATATTATTGATAAATTCACACTTTTCCTCATATGAGGTATTGACCCATGTCATTATTTAGCATAGGCCAAAAAATTAGTTTAATGGTAGGCCACATAGTCAACCTAAATACACACATGCACTAAGGAATATTTAGTCCACAACCACATCCTTGGTGAACCTTTAGGATGGAGGAAGACACCTTTACCACCAAATTACCTCTTTTGTAGTGATTATATGTTTAAATGCATTTTTTTAATTGAATACTTCAATTTTAACATTACAAAACATCAATTTTGAAATTTCTTATTTAATTGATATTTTGTCCAAATGAAATAATTGAAGTTTACTTTTAACTTTTTAAATAATTTACACAATTACATTTATTTCCTTTTGAAAATGTAAAATCACTTAAACAATGTTTTTCGAGAGTATCATTACATTACAACAAAAGATGTCCATGTACACCAAGTGAATTCATTAGTTTAGTGAATGGGGACTAATGAATTGCACCCACATTTTGTAGTAATGCTATTCAATAACATTTCAACGATCATTTTTTTGCCAAAAAAATTAAATAATTTTTTTTGCTAATATAATAATTTTACCTAAGCTACATTACTTTTGGTTACTTTTGGTAATTGTAAGTTATTTAATCCTAGGCTACTTTCACAATTCTAGGAATTTCTAAACTATTTCTTAGTATTCTAGGTTATTTAACCTTATATTATTTTTGGATATTCCAAGCTAGTTTTGGCCATTTTAAATTATTTCACTTTAAGTTACTTTCATCTATTCCAAGTTTATTTTGCTATTTTAAGTTATTTCACCCTAAGTTATATTTTAATTATTCAAAGGTAATTTTTCCTTTTCTATTTATTTCACCCTAAATAAGTTTCAACTATTATAAACTATTTATGGTTATTCTAAACTATTTCAGCATAGGTGTCATGAGCACAAAAACAACCAAGCTTACATGATTTCCTAAACCAAGATGAGAATAAAGACAAACTTAATTCCAAATCCAAATCATGAAACAAAAAATGACAAAAAAAACAATGTGTAAGACAAGAATCTAATAGGATTTTATTGCAAAAATGTAACAAGAACAAAACAAGGTTGTCATAAGAAAATATACCCAAAACTAATGTTGAGTAGATTGAACATAATGGGGAATTCTACCTCTATTTATACCTATTAGGCACCTAAAATTCAATTAAAAGTCAACTATAAATTAATTATAAATTAATTATAAATGAACTGAAAGTGAACTATCAGTTAATTAGAATTGAATTAGAACTTAATTAAAAGTGAATTAAAACTTTTAATTAAGAATGAACTAAAACTTAATTTGAAGCTAAATGAAAATGAATTGAAATTAAATTAGGAGTTAGGTACAAGTTCATTATAAGTCATGGATGGACATTGATATGAACGAACTCCATGGCATTGACATTTATAACATTAGGCTAATTTTAGTTATTCAAAATGATTTCTGCTTATATAAAGTTATTTCACCCTATGTTATTTTGGTTATTTTAAGTTACTTTTGGTTACTTTACATTATTTCACCCTAAATTATTTTTGGCTATTTTTTTAAATAGTTAATCTAGGTTATTTCACTTTAAGTTATTTTTGTCCATGTAAAATTATTTTTGGCCATTTGAAGGTATTTCACCCTAGGCTAGTTTTGGCTATTTCATGTTATTTCACCCTAGGCTATTTTCATATGTTATAGGTTTTTTAGTAAATATAAATTATTTGTAATAATTTTAAATCACTTTTGGTTATTTTAAGTTATTCCACCTTAGGCTACTTTTGATTATTCACATTTTCATTTATTGTGAAAGCCACATAGTGATTTAGGCTAATGAATTGTGCCCACATTTGTACTAGTGATTAACAATATTAAACCAATTGTTTTCGAAATGAAATTTTTGAATTTGCAATGTAATCATTTTTTTTCAACCCATAGATTCTTTCAACCAAAAAAACCTTAAATTACAAGAAGTTTTAACCCTTCCAATAATTCCCTGAACCTAAATAAGATTTAATCCTTGAAAAACATGTTTTCCTTTCCTTCTTTCTTTCCTTTCCTTTCAAAAACTTGAAAAATCAAAGTTTAAAAATTTGGGAAAACTATATTTACATATGTACATGGTTAGTTATTCTCATTGTTTTCCTCCAAAAACATCCCACAAAACTTATTCATTCCTCTTTAAACCTCTTTTTCATTTCCTCAATTCTAATTTATTTTGGTTTCCATGAAGAAAACCCCCACATCAATAACCTCGAGCCCCCCTCTCCTCATCCCTCCACACCTCCCCTTTTCATCCCCAAAAGTGCTCCATCACCATTTCCATGCTACCTTTTTCCAATTTGACCAATAATCATAATCACAAAAATCTTCAAATTGGAAAAGCTCCATTCAAGTATTTTAAAATCTTTTTGAAAAAAACGACCTTTACTTGCCACCTATTGACATTTAGGTGTTGTCAACAATTTGTTATCAACAATATGACAATTTGTTTATTGTTGACACCTTTACATTATTTTTCATCAATCCTTTAAAATTATGTTGTCAAAGATTTCACCATTATTGGGATATTGTCCATTGTCAATTATATCTGTCACGGGCATGAAAACAACCAAGACTATAGGATTTCCTAAACCAAAATAAGAACAAAGGCATGTTTAATTTCCCAAATCCAAATCATGAAACAAGAAATAAAAATAGAACAAGGCTATGATAAGAAAATGTACCAAAATTAGTGTTGAAAATAAAGGTAATAAGGAATTCTACCTCTATATGTACCCATTGGGCACCTAGCTTAAGGAAGTTTCCCAACAAAATTTCAATTTACATATGGCCCATGTTCACCCACGTGTGCCCATGTGCACCCATGTATGAACTATGAATGAACTAAATCTCAATTGAAAGTGAATTAAAACTCAAGTGAATATAAATTTAATTAAAAGTGAATTCAAAGTTAATTAAAAATCAACTGGAAGTGAACTACAAATTAAGTGGACTGAATTGGAAGCAAATTAAAAACAAACTACGATTCAACTATAAGTGAATTAGAAGTTAACTAAAAGTCAATTGAAAGTGAACTAAAACTTAAGTAGAAGTTAATTAAAAGCGAACTAAAACTAAACTAAAAGTTAAATACAAGTTCATTACAAGTCTTGGATGAACATTCAAATGAATGAACTCCATGGCATTGACATCCATGACAATATGCCTTTACATAATTTTATATTGCATATGCTTGGGTATAGATATACCCATGTTCAACATCACCCCCTATTGAAAATGATTACATGTCTTCAATAAATATCAATCCTTTAACATTATTTGTTGATTCAAGGTATTTATCCTTAGAGCTCATTTTGATATTGACCATCATCAAGGGTTACTAAAATCCATGATTACATTTATCAATTACTTTTGCAACCCATTAAATCATGCCCCTTTCTGGCAAGGACCTTGACATGTTATTTGGTCATTAATAATGTTTTTCAAAACTTGAAATTGTTTTGGAAGAATGTGAAGAAACCAAGGTTGCCAAGACCAATCCATGATACCAAATTTATATTAGTAGTTCTCACATCAACATTGCATTTAATATGTCATTTTTTCATGTCAATAATTGATGTTGACGAGATGTTTTCATAATTGGGTGCATTCATAGTTAGGGTACCATAATAGGAACCATGACACCCATTTGTCATGTGTTTTGAATCCTAAAACAAAGACTTAACAAATGAATGTTCTGAGATGCTAAAAAATGAAAGGGGGATATGTATATTTAGGCTTTCAACCAATAAATGTTACAATGAATGATTAAAATTAATTGAACAAATTTTGAATGTCATGTTTAAGTATAAACCAAAAAGGAATGTAGGATTACTTTGACGATCTAAAATGACATACATTCATTTGGAATGCTAAAACCCTTTTTAAAAAATCAAATAATGTCCTATTTTGTGCACCCACATCTTATATATTTCTTTCCAAACCTTTGGAATGTAAATTTGTAACAAACAAAATTGATTTGATTGTCCTTATCGATGCATCCGTTTTATGAAAAAATCCAAGATTCTAATATCAATTCCACAAAACTTGGTGATTTATCATACTAAACATTTGTGCTATCATAGAGAACATACTTATTCTAATTGTGGTCAAAATATGAAACAATTTGAACAAATGTTAGTCTTGTTGAGTGTTCTTTGATAAAATTACATAGTGGGACACGGTTCCTAAGCCATCTTTTAGGACACTTAAGGACATGTTTAAATCATTAAAATCACAAAAAATCACTACCATTTTAATTAAAAAGTATGTGAGTACTAATGAAAAAAAAAATCTACCAAAAAAATATTTCATAAATGTAATGGTTATTCAATATAATGTTTTGAGAGATTTTGGGACAATGCATTCCTTTTGTGTACCCAATTGTGAATGTACCCAATTATTATTATACTCTATAAATGTTTTTGATTTTGAATTTTGGTTGCCATAGGGGATCAAGACACAATTATTTTCATTCAAAAAACAAATCCATACCATCAAGATGGTGATGAAATTTAGTTGTCACATCTACATGATGTTTTCCTTTTCTTTCGAAATTGAATTTCAATTACCATAAGGATTGGGACATAGGTCCATTCGATCATCATAGGGATTGGAACCCACTCCACGTTATTTGAAAAAAAAATGTAATTTGTCCAAATGTGGCAATTAAATTTCAATTGCCATCTTGGTGATCTAGATTTTTTTAAAGATTGTTCTTTCAAGATTGAAATTTGGTTGCCATAGGGATTTGGTCGATCTTATCCAACATTTGGCATCAAATTAAGATCAAAACTAGTACCTTATTTGGGAAAAAAATCAAGAAGATGACCATAATTGAGATTTGTTTTTTTCAAAGATTGAACAAACTATTTGCCATAGGGTTTGGGATTTAGGTCCACCTTGTCCCACCCAATTGCCTTAATTTATTTATTTTGATCCACTTGATTTGGGGGGGGAAAAAAAATTAACCATCAAAATGTGTTCATTGAATCCCAATCAAGCCATTTTGATGTTTTGATTTTTTTTCCAAGATTCAACTTTAATTGCTATAAAGATTGGGACTTAGGTCTACAAGATCCACCCCATTTAACTTTTAATTCCAGTGATGAGAATTTCAAGGAACTAGTATATGGGTGGTATTCTATAATCTTTCATATGCTCCTTATTGATTTTGCATAATCTTTTGTATGGTCATCCTTGGACAATTCCAAAGTCATTTCCAAGTATAACTACCTCTTATCCTTATAACTACCTCACTCCTTTCCTAATAACTATCACTTATCCTTATAACTATTTCACCCCTATCCTTACCCACCAACATGAATATGAAAAGGCAAATTAACATTTTCCTTTTCATGTCCATGATATTTATATTAATTAAAATTAAATCTAACATTGACATAAATAATGACGAATGATTGACAGTCATATCAAAACATAATAAGAAGGAAAATTGTCACTAATAGTGCATAGCAACATGGAACCCAAGTAATAATAAATTAAAATCATATGGACTAAAAGCTAGGTCCACCTAATCTACCCCCATAGGAATTTAGATCATCCAAATGGCTATTGATTTTACATTTAAATGGTTTTTTTTTTTGGAGATTGAATTTTGAACACCATTGAGGCCGCAAATAAGAACTAGTTTTACCTTTAAAATAAATAAAAATTTACATGGGTAAACCTCTAACCCTAAGTTGACCCAAAATTAATATGACACCAAGTTACATTAACATCAAAACTAACATGTCATATGACACAATTAATGTTGATAATCCTAGACAAAATTATCTACCTATGGTCCAATTTTCCTCCTTTTGTTTTCCTCCGTGCTTCTAAGTTCCTATTCTTTATTATTTAACTTCTTTTCATTAAAATTTTTAAAAATCTCTCTTGACTATGAAAACAAAACCCCACATCAAGAGGTTGAACAACCCCCCCTTCCACCACCCACTTCATGCCTCCATGCCTCCCCTTCCACCTCCAAACAATTCCATCAACATCTCCATGTCGGCCCCTATTTGTTTCCAAAAGTCACAATCACAAAAAGCTTCAAAGTGGAGAAGCTCCATCCAATTGTTTGAGGATTCTTCTTATAGAAGCTACCCTTACTTGGCATATGTTAACCCTTGGTTCTTTTAACTTTGTGACATTCTAATTATTGTCAACAATTTGTAATAAGCAACATGACATTTTGCTTGTTGTCAACACCCCCGCATTGTCCTCTCACAACCTTAGGTAACATGTAAAAGCAAATAATGGACAATGTCCAATGTTGGTTGATGTCATGTTGGTTACAACTTATTGCTTGCCACTAAGGGCAATTTTAGTTGCATTTTTTGCTTGCAATTGAAAATGAGTTACAAAAGACATATTTTCCTTTAATGGGACAAAAATATTGAAAATGACTTTTGATCATTTCCATGTGAATTATAGGACCAAATCATGTTTGATATGGCATTCAAAAAACACTTACAATAGCTACAAGATAGAGTATTTAGATGATAATCATGGGAATTATGATTATGAAATAACAAAATTATTCAATTTTGAAAGAAATACTTTGGGTATTTTAGGTTTTAGGAAAATTTCATTGGGTTATACAAAGTTTAACTGCAAAGTCCCTAAGGAACTACAAAGTTTATCATTGGGAGAATGAATCGAATTTAGTTCCAAATCATACAAAACATTTTTTGGTATGTCTGTGCAATTTAAATGATCACGAGGTGAATATGAATTATGTTGTTTCATCTTAATTGTCCCAAAGCTTTTGCACCCCAATCGTATCACCAATAGCACTTGACATAAACTAAGGATGCATTATCAATAATAACCAAATAATTGAAGATTAACCTTTAAATAATTTTCAAGTTAACTTTTAATAAACATTGTAAAATTAATGAACATGTGCTAGGGCTCCCTATAAATAAAACAAGATAAAAGTTGATCATGGATTAAGGTGGTATTAATAAAAAAGGATAAATCCTAGTTATAAATTTGGGCCATGAAGCTTATCCATCACTTTTGTAGGAAAAACAATTATTGTCACCCTTACTTTGGTTAAAAGGATAAGGAACTTATACTTTAAGTGTGAGTGGAGTAAAGGAATGACATAGTAGGTTGGTAAATGGACTTTTTGACATGAAAATGTTACTTTATTCTAGATCTTTTACTTAGCTCATCAAAACGAGTTTGAATGTTGTATACCATACCTATCACTAATAATTAGCAAATTCTTTCAAAATAATTAAAATTTTCAATGAAAGAGGTTTCATAACCCTAGAATTTTGACAATCAAATATTATGTACATAAGGTGCATGAAATCATTTAACATAGAATGCTAATGTAGTGGTAGGGGTGGTGATTAGTTTGTATGTGATGTTAGGAGTTTGATTAATTGGTTTTTCAATATTACCACTTTTGGAGATTTTTTTTCTATTTTCCCTTTTGGGAATTTGTTCAAATGTTGAACCTTAGTAGGAGTTATAGTATACATCCAATTAATTTGACATATGCTTAATTGGTTTAAGTGTCTTTAGGCAAACGAATGCCACTTATGATGTCACAAATGTAGTTTTATTACACATAGTAGCCAAAAAAACACTAGATTGTTGATCAATTATTAAGATATGACCAAATGAAACATTAAGTCAGTTAAATACACCCCAATCGTTAATGATTGATAAATTTTGTATTGTTACATGTTATAAATTGATAGTTATAGAATCCTTTGTAAGTAAAACAAAATTCATTATAACCAAAAAACAATTACATAAGGATTCCATTAATGAGCCATCTAAAAAATGATTATTAAGGTAGGGGATGTTAAGGGTCACTTTGGAAGGGGAAAGGAAAAAATGATGGAAATAGAGGTAAAATGATGTAGTCATCTTATAATTTTTCTTAGCCCATGAAAAATTATAAGATGATATTAAAAAATCATTTTAAAAAACCAATTAATTTGAATGAAGTAAGAACTGTGAATTAAATTTGAAAATTATTATTTTAATTGAACCACTTAGGTTATTTGATTGGAAAATTCTAAAAATTAGATTAATTAGTTAATAAGTTATTGACATTTTTATTAATCGACCAACATTGATTTGTAGCCTACTTAAGGTGAACACACATAATCTAACATGAGTTTTGAAAATGAAACATGTATTGAAATAATTGGTCTCCAAAGATACCATCCTTGCAAAAACACATGGAAGTTACTTTTAAAACTAAGGTAGTGCATCCAACATAGGAAAAATATACAATGTAATGCATAATTTGAATAATAGGAGTTCACATGATATAAGGATGTAGCCTCTTAATAATAACAACTTTAGTTAGTCAAAAGTTGTCCAATACTTAAGCTAGTTATGACCAATGTTGGTAGATTCAAGTCCAAGTTTTAGGTTTGGTTTTGGGCTATTGGATCAAAGGTTTGAATTTTGTTGAAATAGAATTGGATTTACATTATGAAATCACCTTTTGTTAAAAATGAAAACCAAACTGATTTTCTTGAATTTTTTTCCAACCAATGTTTTTTTTTCTTGACAACATTTTTCATTTTCTCAACAACAAAATTGGGATTTTTTTAAAAAAAAAAGTGTAAATTCAACTAACTTTGTTAAAGTTTTGGAAACAAATGCCAATTTTCAATGTCACAAATTTTTTTAATGTACTTATTATACATCAAACTTAAACAATTTAATTCAAAATCAAAATAAAATGATTATATATATATAAGTTGAAATTAGGGATTCTAATGGTTTTTCATAAGGCATATAAGGTACAATGTACATTGAACACACATGTTAGAACAACATGTTGGAGGTGATTTTTGGTGTGTTGCTGTTTCTTATAAACTTCTATCATCTTCATATCTTCCTATCTTGCCCATATTATGCATACTTTGGTCTTTGTTTTCCATATGCTTCCACTTCAACTTGTTTTGTAGTTCCAATTTTTGTGTGTGGTTATGTTGACTCTTCAAACAAATCACACATGCTTGGAATATGGTTTATTCAATATCCTTGACCATCCTTCACAAACATATTTTTAAAAAATTACAAATACAAATAATGATTTGAAAATAGCTTGTGGAACATCAATCAAAAACAATTCCAAAACTATTTTCCAAACATTGAAAGCATCAAGTTATGGAACCTTTTCTATTTTTCTTGGACACGACCCACCCATTGAAGTCCTAATGTTCATCATGGTGTGAAGTCTATGTGTACACAAAACATGAACACAAGACTTGCTTGCATGACTTTCGCAAGATGGGGATTAATTAAAACCATAAATGTGTAAATGAGAATTATAATACACCCTAGTCACTTATCAATAATTCTTTGATAAAAACATGAAAGTGAAAGAAATTAAATCAACAACAACAACAAGATAAGCCCAAAGGAAAACACCTACCCAAAAGGTACACGAGTCCCACAACCCTCACACAACCTCATCTCTAAATGTGACTTGTC
>Ga0116228_10001390_pt1 | contig 20081 bp, 11 predicted proteins | sample S1TSphfallax_2_FD_89694 | JGI IMG/M metagenome (GOLD analysis project Ga0116228, IMG submission 89694) | Host-associated microbial communities from peat moss isolated from Minnesota, USA - S1T2_Fc - Sphagnum fallax MG | ecosystem: Host-associated > Plants > Peat moss > Unclassified | place... | reverse complement strand
TGGCATTGTGGTGGCGGTCCGTGATGATTCGATGACAAAGCCGCGATTAGCGACCCGAACTCCCGTTGGCGGGTGACGGGCGCACCGGCATCCTTAGGGAACCGCCTGCTTCTGCCGCTTCAAGCATTCGATGTCGTCCGGCTTGCAGTTCTCCTCGCCCAAACCCGTCACGAACACATCGAGCCAGCTCAACGCCGTTTGCGCCAACGGCGCGGTGTCCTTGGCCGCGGCCCCCGATTCTTGTGCTGTGTTGGTGCTGCTGTTGGTGGTTCCGGCGGCGGCCGACGACGCACCCGACAAGCTGGCGCCCAGGCCGCTCAAATCAGAGGGCACACCGGTCGCCGAGCCGCCGAAATTGATGTTGTCGACGCCGATCACATGCGCCGCAGCAATGTTGATGTTGCCGGCGGCGCCGATGCCGGCATCGCCCGCATTGACGGTGCCCACCGGTGCATCCAAGTCGACATTGCCCGGGGGTACTTCCGGCGTGGTCTGAATGGTACGGATCCCCGAGCCCGCCGCGAGCGATGCGCCGAAGTTGAGCGTCACCACGCCGGTCTGGCTGACCGTGACGGTGGGAGGCGGCACCGACAATGAAGATTTCGAGCCGTTGCCGGCATCGATGCTGCCGAGCGTAGACCAGATCAAGATATTTCCCCCGCCCAGCGTGAACACGCGGGATTGATTCACGTTGACATCGCCCAGTGCATAGATGTCGACGTTGCCGCTGCCCTCGGCGACGATGCCCAGCTCGGAAGCGGGCTTCTTCACGATATTCGCCGGCGGATTCGCAAGGCCCACGTCGATTTCGCCGCCGGGCACCAGGATCGAAATGTTGCCGCCGCTGTCGGTGTAGATCTGGCTGGTGGTCAGCGTCAAGTCGCCGCTGTACGGCGAACCCGAAGATGCGGTTCGACTGTTCGGGAACAACGCATCGATGGCGTTGTAACCCTGCTGGAATCCACCGACGCCGGTGCCCGCATTGGCCGCGCGTCCCGACAAGAGAAGCTCATTGAAGAACACGGAATCGATCAGCGCACTTTGCTGCGCATTGGAGAGACTGTTGAAGTCGTTTTCCGCCGCGGCGAAGCTCAGCCCTTGGGCGCCGTCGATCGATTCCACGTAATCGACCAGCTGCGTCTGATAGACCGCAGAAGGTGCAATGATCTTGGCCAGAAATCCGGCAAGATCGGCGCCCTGGGTACCGTAGCCGACCCGCAGGTTGACGTTGGCGCCCATCGAGGTCGGCAGATTCGCATTGACGAGATCGCCCACCGTGACGATACCCTGGCCGAAACCGAGATTCAGATTGCGGCCGGTCAGCACATCGAGGCTGCCCGGACCGCCCAGCTGAATTCCTGCAGCGTTGCTGCCGGAGTACACCAGGTCTCGCCCCGCGGCGATCAACGTGTCATCGGACGCGGCGGTATTCTGTCCGGCGTAGGCCAGGTTGATGATGTCGCGGCCGGCGACGATTTGCGCCGCCTTGGGGATCGACAAATTGACATCCACGATATCGCGACCGGCGGTCACCACGGCCGGCAACGGATCGCCCACATGCACCGCCCCTTGAAACGGCACCGCCACATCGGTGCTGAGTCCGGGATCGGCCGCCGTGGCCAGCGCCGACAAGGTGGCATCGGACATCACGATGGAAGCGTTCGCGCCACCGCTGATGTCGCGCCCCGCAAAAAGCGACAGCTGTCCATTGGCGGCCGGAGCAAGCACCGGTCCGCCGATCAACACGATGTCGTTTTGCAGCGCTTGGATGCTGAGGGTTGGCGGCGCCACCAGGTATTGCCCGCTCGCTGGGCCCTGACCGACGAGAACGCCGAGCGTGCTGTTCGACGTACCCGACTCTTGCAGCGTGGCCGCGCCGCTGGTGGACGAGAGATTCACGGCCGAGTCCGGCCCATAGGTCAGATAATCCGAGGACTGGCCGGTCGCTTGAACCACGTAGGTCGGGTTGTAGATCGAATCGACCTGCAGCCCGGTGCGCACCCACGCCGAGACCTGCGAGTCACCGAGCGCAATCGCGGTGCCGACCGGCGTCGTGACCGTCGTATGATTGAGGCCCGCCTGTGTGTAAGTGCGCGTCGCCGTCAGTCCGCCGCCGGCCAGCAGTGTACCGACGCCGTCGGCGACATAGATTTGCGCACTGCCGATGTCGCCGCCGGCGCTGATGGTGAGACCGCCGCCGGCGCCGTACTTCGTGGCGATGCCGTTCACGTTGTTGTCGCCCGCGCTCAAGCTGTCCGCGGTGGCCGCCGACAGGTTGGTGACGCTGGCGCCCGCCTTGATCGTCACATCGCCGCCGCCGAGCGCACCGACGTTCCAATCGAAGCTGCCGTAGTCGACCCCATACTGCGCCGGCAGCTGGGCGTTGCCCTGCTGCAGGAGCCAGCCGGTGACGCCATAGTTGCCGTTGTCCGAATTCGAATAGGACACGCCCACCGGCGAGCCCACCACGTTGCCGCCGGCCGTCACCCGCACGCTGCCGCCGCCGGTGCCGAAGTTCAGCGACTGATTGTCGTTGTTGACCGCGATCGGTCCCATCACATTGGCGGGCGCGATACCCGCGGTGTACACGGCCGCTGCGCCGCCGGCGCCGGAGGCAAATATGATGTCGCCCGCAGCCGCCAGATTGATGTCGCCGGTGCCGGTGCGCACCACCGAGGGCCCAACCAAATCCGTGGAGCCGTCCGCGGGCGTGTCCGAGGACAGGAGCGTCAAGCTCGCCGTCGATCCTTTCATGGTCGACAGCGGGTTCGCGCTGCCCAGGTCTGCGCCGGCCACGATGCTGAAGGACGCCGACGGGCTGTTGCTCAACGCCAGGCGGGTCGTGTTGCCCGTGGGGTCGGTGATGAACCCATCCGTGATCGTGCCGTTGACGGCGACCGAGCCCACCGAGCGTACGTTGAGATTGATGACCTGGGATTGTCCCGTGGCCTGGCCCGTGCTGTAGGGACTCAAATCGATGCTCGGCAACGTCAGCGGCGCGGCGGGACTGGAGTCCACCGTATCCTGAAGTTCCACCCCCACCTCGATGGCCGGGGGAGTTGCATTGCTGACCAGCGAAGACGCGGGATTTACCAGGCGCTGTTGGATGACCGGGCTCGCCGCAGCAAGGTAGGTGGACGCGGCCGTCACGTCGTTCGGCAAATCGTTGGCGATGGTCGCATTGCTGGTGAGGAAGGTGAGCACCGGCTCGATGATGACTTGGCCGGCTTGCGTGACATCCGCACCGAGGCCCACGATGCCGGTTGACGGAGTGTTGATGGCGACATCGTTGGACGCCTGCAGCGCCGGTGCGCGCAGCGTGAGCTGTCCCATCGAACCCGCACCCAGGGCGGTGATCACGCTGCCGGGCTCGAGCGTGATGGAACAGGTGGGGCATGTTGCGTTCAGCTCGATCTCGCCCCCCGAGCCGTTCGCGCCGGCCGCATCCGCATGCAATGCGGCACCGCTTTCCAACACCACCGACTGACCGGACAAATCGATGTGTCCGCGCTGCGCAGCGGACGGCGCGCTCAGCACACCCGCGATGTCGACGGTGCCGGTATCGGCCGTGAGCGTGATGTTGTTGGCGCTGAGGGTGCCGCCGAACGGCAGGCCGGACGCGGCACCGTCCGTCGGATTCAGCAACGCAAGATCGCCGCTGCGCGCGCGGATGTCGATCGAATTGCTGAATCCGCCGCTCATCAGAGAAGACGCCAGCGGCGTCAGGCCGCCGTTCAGCTGCGCTGCATCGAGCGTGAAGCTGCCGCCCGCGCCGCTGGTGCTCGTGCCAGCGCTGCTCGTACCGCCGCTGCTCGTGCCGCCGCTGCCCGCGGTGCCGGTCAAGGTGCCCGCCAGCGTGACCACGCCGCCGGCGATGCTCAGGGCGCCCGCGGGTGCCGACTGCTCGCCCGCAACGTTCATGACAGAACCCGCGTCCAAGGTCACGGCACCGCCGGCACTCAACGCGATGCTGCCGCCGGGCGACGGCGCATTGCGGTCGACCGCCGGAAGCAACGTGCCCGCGACGTTGATCGACCCTGTACCGCCGATGTGCAGATCGCCCGCGAGCGCCGTCAGCGTGACGACGCCGGACGGCGCTGCGATGACACCGTTGTCCAGGATCGAGTTCGCCTGCAGCGAAAGGGCGCCGCCGACCAGCGTCGTCACGGTCGTGCCGGCGGCCGGTGTGGTCGGCGCTCCCATGCTGAGCGTCCCGCCCGCGGTCAGCGTGGTGGTGGACCCGGCACCCGGTGTGATTTCGGCGGCGTTGATCGTCAGGTCGCCCGCCGCATTGAGTCCCGAGGTGCCGCCGGCGGCGCTGCTGACGGCACCGGCAACCTGCAACTGAGTCGATGCGAAGCCGCTGACCGCTGTGCTGGTCGGCGCCAGGTTGAGCGAGTTCGCCACCAGCGTCAACGTGCCGCTGCCGGCCACCGGCGCGACCGCAGTGGTGGATGCATTGGTCGTGGACGCATTCGCCGTTGAATTCACGCCGCCCAATGTCAACGTCCCCGCGCCGAACGACGAGGATCCCGCGTTCTCGTTGTTGATGGCGGTCCCGAGCAGCGTGAGCGCGCCCAGGGTGGGTGCCGCACCGGCGGAAGACGCGCCGAGAGCCACGGGCGCGAGCAGGTCGATGCTGCTCTGGCTGGATAGACGGATGCTGCCGGCCGCCTGCAGTGCCAGCGCGAGATTGGCGTCGATGTTGAGCGTGTCGGGTTGCGCGCCCGAGGCGCCCACGAATGCGATGCTGTCGGAACCCAGCGACCAGCTCGCACCTTTACCGTTCAAGGTGCCGTTCAAGGTCATGCTGCCGGGTGAATCGAGGACCAACGCCCCACCGCTGCTCACCGTCGATCCCGTATTGAGCTCAACGGTCGCGCCCGCCGTGACGCCCGAGCGCGCGATCAGCGGCAGCCCCAAGTCCGAGACCGCGACGAATGCCGCCGACGGATCGCTCAAGGTCAGGGGCTCGGCCGTAGGCGCGATCGCCAGGGGCGTGCCGGCCTTGCCGCTCGTGGAGGCCAGTGCCGCACCTGAGGCGATGTCGATGTCTTGATGCGCCAGGATGAATATTTGATCTGCGGTCAGACTGACTCCGCCATCGATGATGACGTGATTGGCACCGACCGTTGCCGTGCTGCCGTCGGCGGTTGCACTGCCGCCCAGGGTGATCTCGCCGGCGTTCCAACCTTGCAGCACCGTGGCGGATACGCCGAGAAATCCCGGGTTGGACGTCGAGCCGTCGCCGCTGACCTCCAGGTTCGGCGCGCTGATATTGATGGCGGCAGCGTGCCCGCCGGTGGCGGCCGCCGTCTGCACCGTACCCTGCAGCGCGAGGGATGTGCCCGACGTGGTATTCAAGGCGTTGACGACGGCCAGGTTGAGCACGCCCGCATCGGCAGGCCCGGCCACCGGACCCGTTCCAGCGGCAGCGGCGGCGGCGCTGAAATAAGCCGATGCATTGCTGATCGTGTAGGTGGCCAGCTGCTGTGCATAGCCGCTGGGATAGATCGCGACGCCTTCATAGGTGGTCGCGCCCGTGTGCAATGTGGTGCCGAGCGAACTCAAGTATCCGCCGACGACGGGTGTACCGTCGGCAAGCGCGCCGATTTGGCCGCCGCTGCTGCTGTTGAAGGTGGGCTCGAGTTGGATCAACACCGCGCCCGGTGCGAGCGCGTAACGCGGCGGCAGTAATGCGTAGTATCCGGCGGCAATCCCGGCCCCGCCGCTCAATTAGACGGTTTGCGTCGCGCTGAACGCCGCGCTTTCCTGCGGATCGTGAGGAGCCGCCATGCCCTGTTGCGTCGGGATGATGGCATACAGACCCGGAATGCCGCTGAGGCTGGCGCTTGCGAGCGCATCCTTGCTGCCGCCGGTTCCCGGCACCCACTCGTAGGCGTAGAGATCTCCGCCGCCTTGCAGGTTCACGGTGGCCTGCGGCTGCACGCTCACATTGGGCGCCGTCAGGCTGATGCCTTTGCTCGGCACGCCGGTGATGGTGTTGCTGGTACCGGCCGAATCGGTGTAGACCCATTGCGCGCCGTTCAATTGGGTCTGGCCGTACGGGACATCGAGTCCGGCACCGCTCACCGACACCACACTTCCGTTCGAGAGCTGCAGCGACTGATTGGCCGTCAGCAAGATCGAGCCGAAGGGCGCGAACAGGTCGCCGCCCACTTCGATGTGATCGGCCGTGACGCTCACCGTGCCGCCGGCGGAGAGCGGCGCACTGGGCGCTGTCGCGCCGGCGCCCGGCAGGGAATCGATACTCACAGTGCTGCCCGTGCCGGATTGCGCTCCGGCCTGCGCGGAAATAGCAAAGCTGGTGAAGGTGTCCGGATAAACGCGCTGCGCCAGGAACTGCACATTGCCCACCGTGTTCAACGAGCCGGCCTCGAGGCCGCCGCCCGGCGTCGGCGTGCCCTGCAGCTGGATGTCGCCTTGACTGGTGAGCGTCAGGCCCGCCACACCGCGCAGCGTGACGTTGCCGAGCAGAGTCATCTGATCGGCCGCGACAGTCACGCTGCCGGTGCCTACAGTAGGCGTCGGTGCGATGAGGCCGTTTTCGAACAGCGTGAGCGGGTTGCCGATCTCGACATACGGAGCGGCCACGCTGGCGGCGACGCCGTACTCGACACCTAGACTCGCGCTTTCCAACACCAGCGAGCGGTTGAGGTTGAGCGGCTCATTCGTCTGCAGCAAAATCTCGCCGAGGGCCTGCGCGCCGCCGGCATTCAACGTGAGCGCATCGATACCGGTGCCTGTAATTGTTTGTGCAATCCCGACGGACGCCGTGTCGAGCACAAGCTTCGACCCGCCGGCATCCGAAAGCACATCGATCTGCAGCGCGGTGTTCGCGGCGGGCTGACCGGGTATCGGTGAGGTGCGGGCCAAATCGACTTCGAGCGAGCCGCCGCTCGCCGCTCCGGAATCGCCCACGCCAGGCTGGGCCTGCAGGCTTCCCAGCAGCACGATCGACTCGACCGAGCCGACCGTGAGGGAACCTGCCGAGGTCGCCACCACCTCGCGCGTGTAGGTACCGGCGGCATTGGCAACGTCCAGCGTGGCGCTGCTGCCGGAAAAATTGATCTGCGAGCCGGGGGCGGTGAACACCGTGCCGCGGTCCGCGGCAAGATCCACGGTGCCGCCGCCGCTCACCGTGCCCAGCAGCAGTCCTTGGTCGTTGGGCTTGAGGACCGCCCCTGCACCACTCACGTCGATGACCGCGGTCGATTCCAGCGTGATCCCGAGGTTCGGCAGATAGCCCGGATCCAGGGCATCCGCGGTGCTGGGGTTGAAGAGCGCAGGCGAGAGCAAGTGCACGGTCACGTTACCGCCGGGTGCACGCAAGGTCCCACCGATATTGATGTTGCCCTCTGCGGAGAGGCTGATGGATGCGCCGTCGTCGCCGAGCAGGTAGGCCCCCGGCTGGATGTTGATGCTGCCGTAATCGAGCGACTCCAGCGGCAAGTCGTCGGCGAGCCTCAGGGCATTCAAGGAAACATTGGTCACCGGCCGCTGGTAGGGGAGCAGAAGGGTCGATTGAGCGAAGCTGCTGATCGTGCCGCCGCTCGCCCTCGTCTGATAGCCGGGATCGAGTTCGAGCGTCTGCGTCTGCAATAGATAAGGCGCGCCCGCGCCACCGCCTGGTGCTGCGCCGGTGTCAGCGGTGGGCGCTTTCACCGTGAGCACATCGGTGCTGCTCACGGAGGCAGCTGCGCCGGTGGCCGTCAGCGTGATGTTCGAGAAACCGTCATCCGCGAACAGCGGCGCATAGAGTTCGAGGGTTCCACCCGGGGTGGTGAGCTCGTCGATGCGCTGCGCCTCGGTCCATGCCGATCCGGAGCCCTGGGAAATCGTGATGCGCGGCGCCAGCAATGTGAAGCTGCCGCCGCTCTCCGTGCCCGCACCAAAGGCTTCGATGGTCGTTCCCTGACCGAATTGCAGGGCAGCCTGAGCCGGACTCGCATCGAGCGTCAGCGAGCCGCCTTTGCCATAGACGATGGCGCCGCTGCTTTGCTCCCAGGCACCGGCGTCCGCCTTGAGCGCAACCTGGTTGCCGAGCACCAGCTCACTGGTGGGCTGCGTCAGCTGCAAGTTGATCGTGCCGCCGTTTTGCAGCGTCGGTTGCAGTCCCACGCCGCCGGCCAGCACGCTGTCGTTGGTCCACTGACCGCTCACATCCAAGGTGACGCCGTCGCCGATCCCGATCCCGAGTCGCGGCAATCCCGGCACCGAGTTTGCGGATAGAAAATCCGCGGCATCCACGGTCGCCTCGCTCTGGAAATTCAAGGTGCCGCCGAGGCTTGTAATGCTGGAGTCGACGTCGATCCGCGGTGCCTGCACGCTGAACGTGGTGCCGGCCGGCAGGGACAGCGGCAGGCCGGACGGAATCTTGACGCTGGTGTTGCTGGCGAGCTGCAGGTTGGTGAATCCATCGTCGGTGAGGTACGCGGTGGGCAATTGCAGCGTCTGCACGGGCAGCGACGCCGTGTCGGCCACGACGATCGGGATCGGGCTTGCCACCAGCTGTATCGGCGGCGCCAGATAATCCACGTCGGAGGCGCTGTTCACGGCGCTGGCGGGCAATCCGATGATCAGGGTTCCGCCGAGCGTCGCGCCGGCGCGCTGGTAGGGGCCGCTGGTCGCGGTTGCCTTGAGCGTGCCGTCGAGCGCGAGCGCGGGCGCCGCGAATTGCACCGTGCCGGCGGCGGCGCCTTGTACATAGGTGGCCTCGTACTGGCTGAGCCCCGGGGTGGGTACGATTTCCTTCACGCCCCACTTGTCGTAGGTCTGGGTGAAGGTGGGATTGATGATGCCGGTGTACGTCAGCAGCGGGTTGGCGCTGCCGATGTCGTAGATCTGGCCGTTGGCGCCGACCAGTTTGGTGGTCTGAATCGTACCGCCAAGATACGTCGTGGCGCCCGCGGAGACATTGATGGACGCACCCGGATTGAAGACGATGTCCCCCAGGGATTCGAAGGTAGCCTTACCGCCGGCTTCGGTGCGCTGGGCAATGTTCTGGCCGATGGCGGCAATGGCCGAGGCCACGTTGGCAATGGGAGTGCCAGCGCCGCCGTCGGCGCGCGCATCCACCGTCACCGTGTCGCCGCGCAGCGCGCCGTTGCGCTGCGTGGGATCGTCGGCGAACTCGTTGGATCGAAGCTGCACCGTCACCAGGTTGGCATCCATCGGCAGGGTGGCATCGCTGCCCGACAGATCGATCGTGGTTCCGGCATCGATGCGGATGGCCGCCGCAGAGTTGTACCCGCTCAGGTTGGCGTTGGCGGGTTCCGGGGTGGCGGTTACGGTGAGATTGCCGCTCGGCGCGCGGATCGTGCCGCCATGCATGAGCACCTGTTCCCCCGTGATGGTCACGGTGGAAGGCAACTGGGTCTGGGCGGCCACCGCGGTCGCCGTGTCGGTGAGCTCCGGCAGAATTTCGATATCGCTGTCCGGGCCGATCACCACCTCTCCGCCCTGCGTCGCGGCGATGATGGCGCCGCCCGCGATGGCGGTGGTGGGATGCGTGCCGGCGGTCAGCGTGACCGAACCGTTCGCAGCGACGCTGGTGGTCGCCGAAATGCGCCCATCTTGATTGACCATGAGACCGGCGAGCGTGATGTTGCCACGCTGCGCGGTCAGCGATCCCGTGGCGTCGTTCGAGACGGTTGCGCCGGCCAGCTGGCTCGCCGCCGAGCTGCCCGCGTCCACCTGGACGATGAGCCCGCGCAGCGCCGTGTCGCCGCTCGGAGCCGCTTGCAGATAGACGCTCTGGCCGGCGGCCAGAATAATCTGGCCGTCGGGCGCCGACAGCGAGCCCGCGTTCTCCACGGTCGGCGCCGCCAGCAGCAGCCGGCCGCCATCGGCCGCCGTGAGCTGCGCGCCGTTTTGCACCGTGATCGCACCGACATTCGTGATCTGCGGTGCGCCCACCGGCCCATCGTCCGAGAAATGGGTCGAACTGCCGGTGAAGGGTTCCAGCGCAGGCCTGGCATTTTGCAGCGGTGAGAGGATGCCGTTGGTAAAGGTGCTGTCGGTGATGTTGAGCGACGATGCGATCAGGCCGGCGACATTCACCTTCGAGGTGGCGCCGAACAAGAAGCCATTGGCATTGATGAGGTAGATCTGACCATTTGCGGTCAAGCTGCCGAAAATGCTGCTGGGATTGGCGTCATAGATGCGATTCAGCGCGACCGCGCTGCTCGAGGGCTGCTGGAACACCACGGTGCCGGCGGACCCGATGTTGAACGAGGCCCAATTCAAGGTGGCGCTGCTGCTGGTCTGCGTCACCGTCAAGTTCGTGCCCTTGGCGACCGCACTGGCCGTGCCCGAGGTGACGAAGCTGGGATTGTTGGCGCAGCCGCCGATCTGACAGGGAACGGGCAGCTGGGTGGGGGGAGGTGCCGCGACGGTGACGCAGGTCCACGCGACCGTCGATCCCAGCACGAGGCGTCGCGCGCAGCGGTTCATGTGTCCCCTCATGCTCTTCATCTTAAGGATCCGATGTGACATCGCAGTGGCACGTCAGAAACTGCCGCGCAAGAAGAACAACACGCGCGACGCGCCGGCGCGCGTGACGCTGGCCGTGTTCAAGGCGTGCGCATAGGTGAGCGAACCCGTGACTTTCTCGCCGGGAAGAACATCCAATCCGAGTCCCCAGCTGCGCAGCGTGATGTCGCCGGGTTGTCCCGGCAGCGCGTCGTAAACCTTGCCCCTGCCCGCGTCGAAAAAGGCGTAACCATCACCCAAGGTGTGATCCCCGCGCCGCAGGCGCGGGGACACGAACTGAATCGTGCCTTTGATGCCGGCATCGACCAATTCTTCGGCTTCGAGGTAACCGCGCACCCCGTCGGAACCCGCCAGCGAGTAGTCTTCGTTCGCGATCAAGGGTTCGGTCGCGCCCTGACCGGCGGCGCGCAGACGCAGCCCGAAGTCGGCCGGCAGATTGATGCTGGTGCTGAGATCGGCGCGCAAATCGGCGTAATTGGCACGGCCCTTGTACCGATCGTTCTCGAACGATTCGGGGTCATTGACGGCGTGGCGCGGACCGGCGTTGGCGGTGATGCTCAAGGTGGTGGTGACGGGATCGGCGCGCCAGAAGCCTGAGTACCCGGCGGAAAGATTCAAGTAGGTGATCGGGGTGTCGAGTGCCGTCTCGGCATTCTGGTTGATGGTGTTGCGGAAATGCTTGTAGTCGATGCCCACGTTGAGGCTCTGCACGGAGACGGCGGAACTCGACAGCGGATAGACCAGCTTGGCGCCGGCGATCTCGCCGATGCCGAGCACTCCCAGGGTTCCCGCGGTCGGCACGTTGCTGTTCGAGTTGATGTAGCTCAGCGAGGGCTGCAATCCGAAGGCGAGCGGATGCGAGGTGTAGTTGAGCGCGAACACGCGCACTTGCGACAGTTCCTGCGGCGTGAACTGATATTGCAGCGCGAGGTTGTCGAGCCGGCCGAAAAGATCTGCATAGTTCAAGCTCGCGATGCCGCGCAGCGCATGCGTGTCGAGCGTGGCCTGATTGTTGAGCTCGAGGCTGCCGTGCAGCGGCAACGTGTCGTTCTGCGTCAACGCGAGATCGACCGTTCCCGGTTGACTGCCCGCTTTCAACACCGGCACGACGGAACGGTCTGCGGTTTCACTGTTGATGACCGAGAGTTGTTCCTGCAGTTTCGAGAGCTGCAGCACCTGACCGGGCACCGCCGCGGGCAGCCGTGCGATCACGTCGCGCTCGGCGAAATACTTGCCGCCATGGATCACGCGGGTTTCCAGGACGCCTTCGGTCACCCGCAGACGTACCACCCCGCCCTGCACCGTTTGCGGCGGTATATCGACGAAGGCCGTGCCATAACCCTGCGCGTGATACAGATCCTCCAGGGCTTTGCGGGCGGACTCGACATCCGTCAGCGTCTTGTGCTCCCCCAGCAGTGGATACAACAACCGTTCGATGTCGCGGCCTGGGAGCACGGTATTGCCGAGCACGCGATATTCCAGCACGTCGAATGCCTGTTCGGCGGCGCTGGAGGACGCAGCGGGCGCAGCGGCGCCTTGTGCCAGTGCCGCAGCGCCTGGAAGAACGGCGAAAGCGAACAACATCCCTGCCCACAAGCCGTGTGGCACTTTCATGCCGCCATCTTTTTATTCATTGAATCCCGGATCGAAGAGCGCGAGACAGACCTCAAAATAAAATTGGCCTCCCCCGAGGGGGAGGCCAATATCGTCGTCAATTTACGTCCCTAAGCTACTTTACGGCGTTACGGTCGCGGAATAGCTCGGGTTGTTGCAGGTTACACCGGCTCGCGTGTACGGATTGACGTACACGGTGGCGGTGCCGCCACCGGTCGGCACTTTCGCGCTGTTCGCCGGATTCGCGTGAACTGTCGCGTTCAGCGTGCCCGACCCATTGGCAGCCGAGATCAACGGAATCACGTTGATGTCGAGCAGCGCCGCCGTCGTGGCCTGATCCTGCAATGCGGTGACGATGCTGTTGACCGCCTTGCTGTCGGCGCCCGTCGAGGCTGCATTGTTGACGTACTGCGCCTCCACCCAGAACGGGTAGGTGCCGTTCGCCGCCGCGAGATTGCTCGGCGCGACGTTGTTGATCGTCACCATGACCATGTTGGGAGTCTTGCTGGCCTGAGTCCCGGTCGAGTTGTCGATGGTCGCATAGGTGATGGCGCCGGCGATCGAATTCGCCGCGGCCAGCACGTCGCCCGTCGAGAAGTACTGGTTCGCGGCCGTCGCGCCGCCCTTGTTGAACAAGGTGGCGGACTTGCCCGCGGAGCCGCAGCCGTCGCCGACCATAAGGATGTCGGTGGCCGCCCGGCTGCCGGAGCCTGCTTCGCGGTTGACGATGGTGATCGGACCGCTGCCCACCGAATTGCCGTTGACATCCAGCACCTGGCTCCAGTTGGTGAGCGAGGCGTTGTGCGTCAAAATATTTTCGATGGTCTGCAAGCTCAGGTTGAGCGGGTTTTCCGTGAAGCCACTGCTCTCATTGACGAACAGCGCATACACCTCGTTGACGAGTCCCTTGCTGGCAAGGCTGAACATTCCACCGTTGTTGACGGGTCCCCACACAGATGTTTGATAGGCCGTCGGGTAGTTGTTGCCGGTCAACGCCTTCGGCTCGACGTCGCCGATGGCCAGGTCCGGAATGACCCTGACCAACGCACCGCCCGCCGAAACGCTGAACGAGTCGTCGGTGCCGTTGACGCCGCTCGCGCCGTTGATGGTGATCGGGTTTGCCGTGAGCGCAGAGCCGGAAATCTCGTTCACGGGTGCCCCGTTGACGATCGGCAAATAGCCGGATACCGAACCGCCCTCATAGCGGATCCAGACGTTGTAGATGCCGCCATTCGTGGCCTGGCCCGAAGCCGGCGTGCACGATACGCCCAAGAAATTGGTGTTGGTGCCATTGCTGGTGATCGCGGTGAAACCGCTGCCGCCGCAAAAGTTGTTTTCAATGCTGGAGAGCAATGCGGCCTTGATGGCCGAGGAACCCATGATGTTGATGGTGTTGGCCGCCGGGACCGCATTGATCTGCGGGATCGACGGTTGCGCCATGGCGCTGCCGCCGGCGAGGACGGCGGCGACAGCCGCCGCCACTGTGGTAGTACGATTCATAAAGTCAAAACTCCTAAATTAAAATTCTTTGTTCGCGTTGATATTCGCGTACGAGATCAGGCCGCGCTCTTGCGTCGCCCGACACCTGCGAGGCCGAGCAAGCCGCTGCCCAACAACCAGACCGCGGCCGGCAACGGAACCGCCGGACCACCGCCGCCGCCGCCGAGGGTCGAATAAACCAGGCCGTTGGCCGTCAATGAGACGCCCAGCTCGGCAGTTTCCGTGGCCTGAGCCGCGTTCGTCTGGTTCGCTGCGGCCAGGGTGTACAGCGTCGCGACGGTGCCCAGCCCGGTGCTGCTGATGTAGGAAGCCGAAGCGCCCTGCCAGTTCGCCATGGAGTTGGCGGCCGCGGTGGGATTGAAGCCATTACCGGTCAAAGTCGAGTCATCGGTACCAAGCCATGAATTTGCACTGGGCGTGGCGCCGGCGCCGATGAGGCCGTTGACGTTCTGAGCCTGTGAAGTCAACGCAGTGATGAACGGCACGAGCGAGTTCCCGGTCTGGGTGCCCACGGCGTTCAAGTTGGGCGCGCTCGTCACGACATACGGCGCGGGACCGGCATGGTTGCCGGCACCTTCCACCGCCCACAGTACCGTGGTGCCGGCCGTTACTTTACTCAGAAACGTCGTGAGGTTGGCGTCTTCGAAAGTGCTGGTCGGCTTCGTGCCGCTGCCGACGCTGTCCACTTGTGCGCCGGTGTCACCGGCATAGGCCGCCACCAATGTGGTGCCGTTGAAGATATCCGCGAACAACACCACATCGCCGGTGCTGCCGCTGCTGGTGCCGACCGTGATCCCTGCGTGGGCGGCGACGGAACCGAGGGCGAGGCCGCCCGCTACGCTGAGCTTGACCAAATTTTTCATTACCGAACTCCTGCTGAAGATTTGAGAATCCCAAGACGTAATCTTTTTTCGGTGGTCTCGCCCTCGCTCATGGCGCCACCCCCTTAATCGCCCGGTGTTCACCGGGCAGAGCCGAGGCACTCCTCGATTCGCTGCGCCATGGTGATTTGGGTATGTGGCACGTCAATTATGGAAATGTGAACCTTTTCACACATGACGATGTCTCGAAGCCGATCGTTGTATGACGAACGTCGGACAATTCAAGGCACCGTTTGGCTCATGTCGCGAAATCCCGCGCTGCGCAGGCTGATCGCATCGCCGGATGCAATCGGCAGCTCTGAATTGCCACTGATGTGCGCCTGGCCTCCCGGCGTCACAAAAACCTGGGTCGACCGTGTCTTCTGCGTCAAAGGACTGAAATCGACCAGGGTGACCGCCAAGGGTTGTTCGGACGTGTTCAAGATATCCACTTCATTCCACATCGTCTCCTCGGCCGGCTCGCTGGCGGAATTCTCATCGGGGCTGGCGGCGGACCGGGCCGCGGCGGTCACAGCCACCAGCACCGGCAGCGCCGGACCATCCAGGTTCGTCGCCGGGACCGCGTTCGTTGGGGCGGGGCTTGAGGCAGTCTTCACGGCGGGTTGCTCCGGGGCAGGCGTATCGACCGGCGGCGGCCGCGCACGCGGCGGCGGCATGGGCGGCAAGCTCGCATCACGGGCGCCCATCGGGCGAACGAGTGATGGATTTGCGGGTGACTGGGGTTCGCCATGCCACCAAAGATACGCAAAGGTTGCCGCAAAGCTGGCTGCGACCGTCAAGACAGCCATGCGGATTTCATCGTTCAAGTTCCAGCGACCGGTCGGCGCAGATGCCGACCGCGACGATGAGCCGCGAAAGTACGGCTTCATGCCGCCGGCAGCACCTCGCCGACATTTTTCCGCATGCCGTCACGCTCCACGCACTCGACGGCTGCGAGTTGCTCGGCCAGCCGGTCGCGCAATATCTCGAGTTCCGCGAGCCTGACGCGCGCGTCGTTCCAAGCCTTCTCGGAGCTTTCGATCGCATCGAGCAAGGCTTCGCATTCCGCGCGCACGCTCGAAGCCGCCTTGAAGGCGGCGAACCAACGCCGCTCCAGCAGCACCGCCGCCACATCTTCATCTGCATCGCGATAAGCCAGACATCTGCTCACTCGTTCACCTCGAATCTTCTTTTCATGACATTTTCGAGCCGCTCGATTTTCACCATGATCTGCGCCTTCAAATTCTCTGCCTGATCAAGCCGGCGACGGGCTTTCTGGACTTCCTCGAACTTGACCTTGGGACTGGCGGCAAGCGCCAGGAAATCGGCGCCGGCGAGAAGGCTCGCCTCATAGGCTACGCTCCACTCCCGCTCGAGGTGGCTCAAGCGGAGGTCGAATTCAGAATCCAGTCTGCCCATCTTGGGTCTCCGGTCCACGCGCAGCCTGGATGCTGCCAAAGATAGATGACGATTAACGGACAGAATTGAGGCAAATGTGCGAAATGCATCCGCCGCGCCGGTCGGAGTGACGCCGCCAGCGTGAGTCAACGACTACCGACGGCTCTTTAAGCGGGCTATTGGCGGGTCGGATTGGCTCGAGTTTGCCGCAGACGCGCGCGCTTGATCCAAGACGAATCGAATGCGCCCTCATCGTTCGAGCCAGCGTCGTGCCTCTCCCCGGCATGCAGTGCGCCGAATTGGTTCGCCAACAGCGCCTGCAGCGCACGCCACGGAGAACACCACTCTTGATTCAATTCGCCCATGAGCAGCGACGAATCAGGCCACCTGGCCGACCGGCCAAGCCTCGGGCGTATCGACCAGCTGTTCGCGCAATTTCGGCCAATCGATCAAACGCAGCTTGCCGTTCATGTCTTCGACCAAGGACGTGCAGCTCTCGACCCAGTCGCCGTCATTGCAATAGAGAACCCCGCCGATGTCGCGCATTTCGGCGTGATGGATGTGTCCGCAGACGACTGTTTTCACGCCACGGTGACGCGCCGCGCTTGCCACTGCTTCTTCGAAGCTGCCGATGTACTGCACCGCCTTTTTCGCCTTGTGCTTCAAATACATCGACAGCGACCACTGCGGCAGGTCGAACTTGCGCCGGAACCAATTGATGTAAGGATTGGCCGCCAACAGAATGTCATAGATATTGCTGCCCAGCTTGGCGAGCCAGGGACTGAATTTGACGACGCTGTCGAACTCATCGCCATGCAATACCAGCATGCGCCGGCCGTCCGCCGCCGTGTGGACGTATTCGCGATGGATCTCCAGGTTGCCGAACACGGCGCCGTCGAAATCCCGGAATACTTCATCGTGGTTGCCGGGCACGAAGATCACCTTGGTGCCGCGCTTGGCCTTGCCGAGGATGGTGCGCAGCACGTTGTTGTGCGATTGCGGCCAGAACATGCTCTTTTGCATGCTCCAGACGTCGATGATGTCGCCGACCAGGAAGAGCGTGTCCATGTCCACACGGTGCAAGAAGTCCTGCAGCAACTCGGCGCTGCAGCCTTTGAACCCAAGATGGATATCTGAAATAAAGGCCGTTCGCACTCTTATAGAGGAGAGGCCGCTACGGTCTAACATGTTCAGTTCTCCGTGGACTGTCGGTAGCTATACCTTCGTCAATGCGTGTTACCGATCCGTGACCCGGAAAAGAATATTTGTTTACAAAAAAAGCACTTATGCGTGAAACATCAGGTTGAACGGGAAAATCACGACAGATCTCCTCCGGGAACCGAGGAATTGCTGGATGGTTGCGCGAATCGATAACCAAATCCGCGTACGGTCTGGATGTAGGACTCGTAGCCTTGCGCGCTCAGGATCTTGCGCAGCCGCTGCACGTTCACGTCGACGGTGCGCTCATCGACGTCCACGTCGCCACCCCAAACCTGGGTGAGCAGCTGATTGCGATTGAATGTCCTGCCGCTGTGAGACATGAAGAATTCGAGCAGGCGATACTCGACGCCGCGCAGCGCGATCGGCTTGCCCTGTACCGTCACCCGGTTGGTCTCGGAGTCCAGCACCAGGTTGTCAATGTTGAGGGCGGCCGCGCTGCGCTGCAGCCCCGGAGTTCGCAGCAGCACCGAAACCCGGGTGACCACTTCCCGCAGCGAATACGGCTTGGTGATGTAATCGTCAGCGCCGAGGTCCAGACCCGTGACCACATGATCCTCCCCCGACAGCCCCGACAGAATCACCAGCCTCACCCTGGGAGACGCACAACGCTTGCGCAGACTCTGAATCAGTTCATATCCAGCGAAACCGGGAATGTTCCAGTCGACGATGAGCAGGTTCGGTGGCCGCTCGCTGATGGTCGAGACAGCCGCGGACGCGTCGGTGATGGCCCGTACGGCGAACCCTACTTGCGCCAATTTTTGGCGAAGAGAGTCCGCGACAGCAACATCCCGGTCTACGATGAGTATTTGTTTCTTGTCGACAGGTATCATAAAACGCACGCCATTAAAGGCACGCTGTCTTACAATACGTTGACGGATCTGTGACCCTTGCGCTGAATTTTCGTTCCTACTCGATTTTAGTTGCCCCGTGATGCCATCCGCGCCACCGCACGCACCGAAACTTGGGGGTAGGCGCGCAGCGCGGCCGGGCGCCGCGGCACGTCGCGTGCAACGCTGGGCCTTTCTCGGGCCGCGCCCGAATCATCGGCGGCGTTCCACGCGGCAAGCAACAGCCCAAGCGCCAGCCAATTGAGGGCTGCTTCGCGATATGAGTACGACATGACATCCTCCCGTTTTGCGATGTAGCCAGTATTGGCGACCAAGCCTCACGGCCGGCGGGCGCAAAACGGGCAATCCGCTCTCCAAATCTGACCAATCATGGCACCGCCACCGCCGCAGGGCCCCCTTGGTATGATCGCGTCATGAACAAGAACCGGATATGAAGAAGAATATCGCCATCGTCGAGGACGAGCCGGCTTTGCGCGAAAACTATGCCGCGGCACTTGCTCGTCACGGCTATGCCGTGAAGGCTTACGGCAACCGGCACCTCGCCATGCAGGCATTCCGGGTGCGGCTTCCCGATCTTGCCATCATCGACATCTCGCTCGAGGACGAAGCCGAGGGCGGCTTCGATCTATGCCGCGACCTGCGCGCCTCGTCGGCGGAACTACCCATCATCTTTCTAACCGCGCGCGACAGCGAACTGGACGCCGTCTCCGGACTGCGCTTGGGCGCGGATGACTTTCTCACCAAGGATGTCAGCCTGCCCCACCTGGCCGCGCGCGTGGCGGCATTGTTCCGGCGCATCGATGCGTTGAAGCGGCCGGACAACGCCGCCGAGATCATCCGGCGCGGCGCACTCATGATCGACGGCGACAAGATGCAGACCACCTGGAATGCCGTTGCCGTGACCTTGTCCTTGACCGAGTTCTGGATCGTATATGCCCTGGCGCGCAATCCGGGACACGTCAAGAACCGCCAGCAATTGATGGACGCCGCCAACGTGGTATTGGATGACAACACCATCACCTCGCACATCAAACGCGTGCGGCGCAAGTTTCTGGAGATCGACCCGGCATTCGACGCCATTCAAACCGTCTACGGAATGGGCTATCGCTGGGTCGAGTGAGCATCCGGCTGCAATTGCTGGTCGTTGCGCTCACCACGCTGGTGTTGCCCTGGGCGGGGTGCCAGTACGCGCGCGAACTCGAGGCCGCGCTGCGTGGGTCGCAGGAACAATCCCTGCTGGCGAGTGCCGGCACCATCGCCAATGCCCTGTCGGCCCAGCCGCAACGCGTATTCCGCAATTCAGACCTGCGTTCCTTCGATGCGCGCGGCGGCGATCTGTACGTCCACCCGCTGACGAATCAACCCCTGTTGGACGGCTACCGCGAGGACTGGGGCATACCCTGGGAGCCGACCGTGCTGCCCACATTGAACGGCTACCGCGCGCGGCTGCAGGCGGGTTCCACCGAACGCTATCTGTATTTGTACGCCGAGGTGGACGATTCCCACTTCGATCCCGAGCCCAACGACGCCGAGCGCGGCCCGGCCGACCGCGGCCCGGCCGACCCGGACAAGGACCGCTTCGACCGGGTCAATATCTGGCTGCAGGCCGCGGACGGTAGCAACGCGGCATACTTCTTCGGCACCACCGCACCGGGACTGACCGCTGCGCAGCGGACAGCCCAGGATGCAGGAACTGCGCAGACCGACGACGACTCACCGCGGGTGCTGACCGAGCCGCGCATCCAGGCCTACTGGCTGCAGACCGCGCAGGGTTATCACTGGGAAGCGCGCATACCGTTGAGCTTCGTCGCCGGACGGCTCTGGCTCGAGGTTCGCGACGGCAACGGCAAAGGCAGCGCCGGCTCGACTCCCACCGCCAACGCCGACGGCGGACGGCTGTTCTTCGCCACCGACGGGCTGGACGGATTGCTGAGCACCTTCATCCGTGATGGCACCCGCGCGACCGTGATCGACACGAATGCCCTGGCCCTGGGTAGCGCATGGAATGTCTCGACCTTGCCCGTGGGCGCATCCGAAGACACTCGCAGCAGCTGGTACGGCGCACTGCTCGATATCGACGCCTCCAATCTCCCGACGCTGACCGCGACCGGCGGCAAGCTCGGTG
>Ga0116228_10001389_pt1 | contig 20081 bp, 21 predicted proteins | sample S1TSphfallax_2_FD_89694 | JGI IMG/M metagenome (GOLD analysis project Ga0116228, IMG submission 89694) | Host-associated microbial communities from peat moss isolated from Minnesota, USA - S1T2_Fc - Sphagnum fallax MG | ecosystem: Host-associated > Plants > Peat moss > Unclassified | place... | reverse complement strand
GTCTTAAGAAGTTGGAGAATATGGTCAATGGCATGAATTTGAAAGAAGTGCCATTGCACCATGTGTGTGAAGCTTGCATTGAAGGCAAACATCAAAGGACATCTTTTCCTAAAGGTGAAGCAAATAGGGCTTCCAAGCTTTTGGAACTAGTGCATAGCGATGTGTGCGGACCCATGAAGACCACATCTCGTGGTGGAGCACGATACTTTGTCACCTTCATTGATGACTTTTCGAGAAACTCATGTTTACCTTTTGAAAGCAAAAGGAAAAATGTTTGACAAATTCAAGGCATACAAGGCCTTAGTTGAGAATCAAACCGACATAAAAATCAAAACCTTGCGATCTGACAACATAGGAAAATTTGTGTCCAAAAAGTTTGATGACTTTTTGCATGAATGTGGAATCGAACGTCAAACAAGTGCACCTTACACACCACAACAAAATGGAGATACAAAACGAGCCAATAGGACCATCATGGAATGCGCTAGAAGCATGATTCGTGCACAAAGACTTGACTTGGAGTTTTGTGCAAAGGCGGTGAACACATCGATTTACATCAAGAATCGATGCCCAACTAAAGCTCTTAATTCAAAGACCCCACAAGAAGCATGGACCGGTACAAAGCCCGATGTATCTCATTTGAGAGTTTTTGGTTGCAAAACATTTGCACACAATTCAGATGAAAAGAGAAGCAAATTAGAGTCCAAATCCATACCTTGTGTGTTTCTAGGATATTGTGAAGGGACCAAAGCATATCGCTTAATGTTTCTAGAAACCAAAAGGATCATTAAGAGTGGAGATGTTGTGTTCCTCGAAGGGACGGAAGAAGTAGAAGGTGTTCGTGATAAGAGACCACTTTAAAACCAAATAGAACACCTTGTTGTGGATGAAGTCGATGAACTTGTGAAGGATGTTAATCCTATATCTTTGAAGGCAAGACTAGCGGAAGATGTGGAAGGTGATGAATCTACAACAAACTCTTCTTCGGAAGAAGAATTTCTTTTCATCACAAGATGAGGGTTTGAATGAACCACAACAAGATGGACCAAAAAAAAGGCCCCAAAGACAACGTAAGGAGTGGCCTCATGATTGGTGGGTGGCCACCAAAGAGGTGGAACGAACCACCATGGCATTTTCGGAAGAACCCCAAACCATGGACGAGGCATTGAATGGCGAAGATGCAAAGAAGTGGGAGATTGCCATGTAAGAAGAATACGATTCTCTTCTTGTCAACAACACTTGGTCCTTGGTGCCACTCCCCAAGGGTAAAAAACCCATTTCTTGCAAATGGGTGTTCAAAATCAAACATGGGGTCGATGGTGAAGTTAAACGGTACAAGGCGAGACTTGTGGCAAGAGTTTTCACCCAAACATTTGGAGTCGATTACAATGAAACTTTTGCACCCATTGCAAAGTTTGTGTCAATTCGTTGTATCCTTGCACTAGCGGCCATTGAAGACATGGAGATTCATCAAATGGACGTCAAAACCACATTTCTCAATGGTGACCTTGAAGAGGAGGTCTACATGGAGCAACCCGAAGGATTCACACATGAAGGTGAACATTTTGTGTGTAAGCTTCACAAATCATTGTATGGTTTGAAACAATCTCCAAGGGCTTGGAACCAAAAGCTAGACGCTTTCTTGGAAAGCATCGAGTTTACGAGAAGTGATGCGGACTTTAATGTGTATGTTGCGCAAGTGGAGGATGTGAAATTTTTCATTGTCATCTACGTCGATGATCTCATCTTGGTGTGCAATAATAAGGACAAGCTTTTGCAAGTGAAGAGGAACTTTCTTGAAAGTTTGAAATGAAAGATCTTGGCGATTTGCATTTTTTCCTTGGCATGGAAGTGGAAAGGGATCGTGCACAACGTCTTTTTTACATCAACCAAATTGGCTATCTCAAGGAGATTCTCAAACACTTTCGCATGGAAGTTCAACATATATTTACAATAGACTAACAAATGCAAATATCAATTATTTTAAGTCAAAAAGTGGTTGGAAATGTGTAACACGTGTCAAATTTTCCCATATGCGGTGATTTATTTTTCAAGTGTCAAATACTAGTAATACACTCAATGTATTACTCACACCACATGCATAGTGGTGCATTTCGATTGAATTAATTATTTTTTTACTTTACCAATACACTTTGAAATGCAACAACCTTTTGTCCATTTATTTTGAAAAAAATTCATCTCTTTCTATATTTAGATGAGTTATAAATTTTTTAGTGTGTCAAAGGGTATTTAATGTATCAATAGATCATTAACGTATCAAAAAATATTTAGTGTATTAATAACACATGGTTAATAATAGTTAGTTATAATATAAAAATTGATGGTAAATGTATACTAGGTGTCAAATTTTCATATGTAAAATTTATTTCTCAAGTGTGAAAATATGTTTATAATACATTCAATGTATTGCTCACACCCCATCTTACTAATTAGTAGCATAGTGGTGCATTTTGATTAAATTAAGTATTTTTGACTTTACCCATACACTTTAAAATGTGGCAACCTCTTGTCCATTTGTTTTGAAAAAAATATGTTATTTCTATGTTTAAACAAGTTGAAAAGTTTTCAATGTATCAATAGATCATTAATGTATTAATAAATCTTTAGTGTATTAGTGACATATGGTTAATAATAATTAATTATAATAAAAAATGATTGTAAATGTATATTAGGTGTCAAATTTTCATATGTAAGGTTTATTTTTCAAGTGTGAAAATATCTTTTTGATACATTCAATGTATTGCTCACATCACATCTTGATAGTAGATTAATGTTTTTTAATGAAATTAATAGTTGTTTTACTTGATTTATAAACTTGGAAATGTGGCCACCTCTTGGTCCATCTATTTTGAAAAAAAACTTGTTCTTTCTATGTTTAGATGGGTTGAAAAATCCTTAATGTATCATTAAATCCTTGGTGTATAAAAAATATGGTAAATTAAAGTTAGTTATGATTTTAAAAATGGTGTTAAATGTATGCCAGGTGTCAAGTTTTCATATGTAATTATTTACTTTTCAAGTGTGAAATATTAGTAATACATTCAATATATTGTTCACACCATGTGTCAACAGTAAATTGGTGGTTTAGTACTAAATTAACAATTATTTACCTTACCCATGAACTTGGAAATATGATAATATCTTATCCATGTATTTTCAAAATGTAATGTACTGATTTTTTTGATACATTAACAATTATAATATAGTAAATAAACATTTAGACGTTCATCTATAAAAAATTTAATGCATGCAATGTAGTCATTTTGAAAATTTCCCCACCCTTCCTTAATCAATACATATGTACCATAATATTTATGTTGATGATATAACATGATGCATGATGACATAATGCATGTTGAAATTTGATGCATTAATACATTGCCATTGTGATACACAACAAAGCAAAAAAATTTACCAATATTTATTACTAAGTGAAAAAATGATTTTATTAACAATTACCCTGTTTTCACTCACATGCACACATTTTCACTCTTGGGTAGGATGCCCCTACTTCAAAAAGGTACTAATGTAGGCACTTGATAAACATTTGCCATCACAACTTGGCGATCATTTTATGTTGGGGCAAATCATGAGGGAAACAATCCAACCATGCATTAATTATTTCAAAGAGTTTGGCACTTTTGTAGGGGAAGGGTGAGTTCTCATTACCAACATTGTTAGACAAATGGTTAAATATAAAACCTCTATCCATAAACTTAAAGTGAAAAAGATTGTCCATTAATTTTTTGAATGGCTGCTCATTTGGCGATAATTCATATTGTTTTGGGTAGTCTGGTGTTCGCTCACTGGGTGGTTCTACCTTATCACGGGGGATAGATCTGAGCTTCTTAAGGATATCCGATGTATGATATGAAAAACACTTATGATGCTTGTCAATAAAAAATCAATGATGTTTTTACAACATTATGGTGTTTTAAGGTTGTATATTGTGAGATTATGCCATTATGGTAGTGGAATTATATTCATATATTGCAAACCCAAATATGTAGAAGAAAAAATGATTGAAGTGTTTGAGAGAATTGAAACAAGAATGTTCACTTGTAGTGACACGGACAACTTCAGACCTTCAAAGCCTGTAGAATCATCTTGTAGAACGAAGATATTATCGGAGGACATATTTGGTAGTATTTGGGTTTGGCTTTGAATATGAGATCTATGGATGTTGCAATGTGAACTTTTGCATTTTATCTGTTGAAGTTTAGATTGGTCTAGGTATATGTTTGGAAAGTCCTTACTCCATACAGCTAAGGGGTTGGATTCTAGTTGACGAAAACTGATGTTAGACGTGCGCTGGGCAATATTGGGGGCTGGGCGAGCGGGGGGACACGCAATGGTTAACCAGGGGACTTTTTCAATCACAAACGACAGTTGTCAATTTGTCAGTGCAAAGACACCCCCCACTGCTCACAATTATGCAGATTCACATGGGTCACACCAGTAACTTCCTAGCATCAGCCAGCCTAACCTTGGATGCGTTACCATCAATATGCTACACACTGCGGTTTCCATGAAAGAAACCATGGTACGGGATCACATCATAACAAAAGCTACTCCTACAATCTGCTTTGCACAACTGGAAATTGCACTTTGGCTAAACTTGGTATTATCACAACTATGCAAGCTAATGCAAAAGAAGCATTTCAAAAACTCCTAATTTAGTTAACCTTTTGTATCAGATTACATGCTTCAGCTGACTGAACCAGAAGGTTTGGCATCAAATTATTTTTTAATGAGACCGAGTCCTTTTTGCCTTAGCCTTCAAGCTAGTGCCAAATAAGCATTAAAAAACTACAAAATTGGATGCACCACAGTAGCCTTTTTACTGTGGCACATCAACAAATGTCTGTTGAACAAATAATTAGTTTTGAAGATCCTATGTTGAAAATAGAAATTTTCAAAAGATTCTCCAGGCAAAATTTTGTTCTTTGATTTTGTGAAAAATATAATTGATGTGGAAGATGCCGAGGCACGGGTCCTTGTTTTGCACAAACGGGAGGCCAACATGAAATTATTCCTAACAAGACAGACAGGGTCTTCTTGTCCTGGCCGTTAAATTGAAACGTCCAATAAAAAAAGCCATTTTTCCATGTCGCCTCAAGTAGGCTATTCACAGGTAAGTTGGGGTATTTGGTGGAAATTGCGTGTTCACCTACTATTATTGTTGCAGCAAAATTATCACTCATCAGATACTTTTTGGAAAATACTTATTTTCACAAATGCTTCTAGAAACACTTTCCATCTGAATGTGTCCCTCCCTCTGTTTGATGTGACACTTAAAAATGTGGTTTCAAAGGAGGTAAAGTAATAAGTAGCAAACCTAAAGTAAGGTATGGTCGTTCTCTGATTCTGGAGTTCTTGCCTGCAGTAGGTGTGGTCTTTTACGGGACAACATTTTAGGTCTGTAGGTATGGTGTTACTACCTGGTGGTCTGGCTTTTCTGTCTCTGGGCGGTTTTGGAGCTGCCTGGAGTTTGGTTTTTCGTGGGGAAGTTTTGTTGATCTGAAGCTGGGAAGATTTTCTGTTGGCCCTGAGCTACTACTCCTCTGCCATACCAAATGTCATTCTATTCTTCGCTGCTCTTGCTGTTGTCTTTTTCCCCTTTCATCTGATGCAGTAGTGTGCGTGTTCTGTGTTTGTGCTTCTGCTCCTCCTGTTCTCGTTTTGGCGCTGGACGGATCATTGTATTGATGTGAAACTGTGTAACCATGTGGTTCTCCTGTTCTAAAACACTGTTCTCGCGGTATGGTTTGCTTCTTCTCCTGCTGGTGGTGCTGGAGAACGTAGCCGGCGCACAACAAGACGAGAGGCAGTTTCTGGAGGTATGCAAGAAACTGCTAGGTTTAGAGGATCCGACTTGGAAGGAGGAACTGGACCCACAGGCGGGCTCGAACCTCGTGCCTCTGTTGAGGATTGTACGAGGAAGATACACACAGGGTGAAAAGGTGCTGATCAATGCCACGGCCCAGGCCCAGCAAGTGCAAGGGGTGTCGCTCACGGTTGCTAAAGCAGTGCCATCAATCTTCCGAAATAATTTCGAGCTCAGCCTCAGTGTGCGGATCGGGGTATGGCAGCGACGCCGCATGGTGTACCGTGGGGTGAGAGGAAAGATGCCGCCTGCTCCTTCAGGCGTTGATCTGTTGTTAGAAGGCGACGGCGTGTACTCTGCAACTACAGGGGATCTTTGCATGCTCGGGTGTGCTGGTAAGGGCGGTTGTAAGTACAAGCTTAGCTTGAAATATCCCCTTCTGACGACAATTCAGCATATGGGTGTAACTGGCGAGCTTGTGAGCCTCGTGGAGCGCACAGATCCCTTCTACTTTGACCCGGTGTCCATCACTGCTCTGGCGGGTGGTCCTTATGAGTACACAAGGAACGACACCGTTAATGAAGTGTGTTCACACCTAGGTGCTGATGTGCCAGAAGAACTCAATCTCAAGCTGTGGAAGGGAGAGCAGGTGTGTCGGCAGCCAGGGTGGACGAGGCAACCTTTAAGAGTGACATGGAACCCTGAGTGTGTAGGCAATGACTGCAGTCCATTTGGGAGCATCAACAGCACAGACTTGAAGAGCAAGGAGTTTTACATGGTCCCTGGCAGAATGAGATGTGATGGAAATCTTGTGCATGGCGAGTTTACTCTGACACAAAATACATGGATAGATGACCCATTTGGGGATCCAAGCATCTTAAATGGACATCTTCTCACAGAGGGTGTGTGGGACCCTGTCAAGGGCAAGCTTTGCATGCTTGGATGCCAGTACCATGGTCAGTGAAGACCACAACCTAATTAAGAAGCATTGGATATTGCATCTGGCTTCTGTAGCTATTGGAATGTCAATATGCACACTTACCTTTATAACAATTGGTGAATGCAGGATCAAGTGAAGACTGTGCAATTGCAATTACTGTGCAATTTCCATTGACTCTTACTGTCACACAAAGAGCAACAGTGATTGGACATGTTACAAGTCTCAGGAAAAGTACCAAGACTGATGATAGTTACTTCAAAACCTTTTCATTTCAACAGTTCCGTCCGTGGCTATATGGGCTGAGATCAACAATTGTGATGAGTGAACCTGAATATGTCTACAGCAAGATCAAGCAAGCAAAGGGACTGTGTGTTCCACCAAGGAATCCTAATGCCAGAAAGTATCCTAGTGCTGGAGATTGGCATGACCTGGAACTTCAGGGACTAAGTGGCCCACAGGGTCGTAATTCCTTCAGTTTTAGCCTTTTGACCGTTGGCAGTCAATTCCGAACTTTGGGGCCTGTTCATGCTGGAAACACCACTGATGAAGGGGATGCAATGGTGAAAATAGGAGACATGCTTGATGTGAGCTACACTGTCTCATACCCATTTAGAGAATTAGATTCGAGGTTTCACTTGGATCCACAAATTTCAGCAGAAGGTATATACAATCCCGCAACAGGAATGCTTTGCTTGATTGGCTGCCGGTCTGTTGACCTCAGCATCAATTCATTGACAAGTTTAGAAGGTCATAAGGACTGTCAAGTTTTCTTCAGCATTCAGTTACCACCTGTAGATGCATGGAGGAGTCAGTTCAGTGGCACAGTGAAGAGCTTGCGCAATCCTGATGATCCTTTGTATTTCAAGCAGGAAAGTTTCTCAGGTATGATGTTTTCACAGACTGTGCGCACAGTTTGGCGGCAAGACCTGGAGATTTTGATCAGTGTTGTGATGCTCTCCCTTGCTGTCATCTTCATTTTCTGGCAGCTTCTCTACAGCAGGCGCTACCCTGAAACTCTTCCTTATATTTCAACTTCCATGTTGGGTCTTCTCTCTCTTGCCCATATGATACCTCTAGTGCTAAATTTTGAGGCACTTTTTGATAAAACAAAGACAAGCAATGCTCTCATTCAGAGTGGATGGCCAGAGATAAATGAAGTGGTAGTCAGACTCACAACAATGTCTGCCATGTTGTTACAACTACGGTTGCTTCAGAAAGCCTGGCAATCTCGTCTGGTCGCACGAGAAAATGGGACCCTTTCCCCACTTATTCAGGAGCAGCATGTGCTTTATGTTGTTCTTCCTTTATATCTACTTGGTGGGATCATTGCGGTAGTTGTTCATGCCATCACTGGTTTCAAACCAGTAGAGAAGGGGTTTTTGTGGCGAGTGAACCAGCGAGGCTGGTGGTGGGACTTGAAAGCCTATGGAGGTCTCCTCCTTGATTTCCACCTTTTCCCACAAGTTGTTGCAAATGTCTTGTGGGGAGCCAAGGAGCAAGCACCATTGGCAAAGGCGTTTTACTTTGGGATGGCAGTTGTCCGATCACTGCCCCACATTTATGACCTCTGCCGCACTTTCAGATTTGTACCAACATATTCTGACATGTACATGTACGCAAACCCTGAATGGGATTTCTACTCAGCTGCATGGGACATTGTAATTCCTTGTGGCACATTGCTCCTTGCCTCACTCATCTACATGCAACAGCGATGGGGTGGGCGATGTATACTCCCAGCCCGTTGGCGGAGCTTTTTTGGGTATGAGAAGGTTCCTTCTGTTGGACCTTGATTTTAGGTGAAAGTATTGTGGGCTGGACAGTTACTGCAACTCTATATAGGGTATCCCCTTACTCCACCCTCTCTTCATGTTTCCTTGTGGTCCATTTATGGCATCAGCTATGAGGAGCAGATGTAAGTTCTAAGTTGTTTCACCCATAGGGTTTTTCTCCTTGAGCATTATTTCTCCAGTGGAGATCTGAGTTACCAGAGACTAATCTGAAATTAGTAATCAGTGCTACTTTTGTCCTCAATGCTAGCTTTTTCTACTCTAATGCATTTGCCCAACCAGCTGGATGAACATGTCTAGTATTTAGCCAATGTTCCAAGCCTAGCTGAAGAACTTCATCATCCTGAAAGCGAGTGCTTTGCTATTCTGCACACATTTCTTTAGCTTACTCAATATACTAGATGAACTCAGAGCTTTGTGTAAATGCCATGCCCAATTTGACCTTATGATCTGAGTTTCCCTGATATCTTGTGGGTATATTTGTAGAGAAAATTGCTTGTCAGCTAACAATGCTTCCTGCCCCCAAAATAGACCAATTTGGTGGGTTTAGGGTTATACTGGCATCCAATTTTGAAAGCACTCTTTTCATTTATGTGGTGAGATGTTTTTCACAGTTGTGAAGCAAGATAATTGAGAATATGTTTTTGGGAGCTACATGTGTTATTGAAACTTTCATAGATGGATTCCATGTGCATTTCAATGCAGTGCCAGAATTTTCATAAGCAATCACTAATGGGCAGACAATTTCCCTTGATACTACCCTATACCCTCCACTCCAAATTGCAAATTCCCCAATTTGTTGTGTCAAATATGAGTTCATGGCATTTTCTCTGGCTTGAGCAAAATCCCCAATTTGTTGTGTCAAATATGAGTGCATGGCATTTTCTCTGGCTCAAGAGCAAAATCCAAGGACCAGGTCATAATCACCCACCATTCCTGAAGTCAGTAAAACACTGCATTGGTTCTGGGGTTTAGTTTCCAATAATTCAATGGAGTCCTAAGAGTGATATTGCAGAAGGTGGATAGCAAGTAGAAGCATGGATCCATTCATGCCTCTATGCATCATTGCACTCATCTAGAATTGGTGTAAATTTGGCTGTTGATTACAATGATAAGGTGATCATTGAAATGAAAACTACCTTATCAGAAATGAAGACCCTATACTCTGTAGTTAACATTTGCTTCTCAACAAGACTATTGTGTTTGATCCTATTCTGGACTACCTGGACTGTTTCATGTGCTCTCCTCCAAGTATGAGCATTGTTCAAACAGGTAGTGACTCGAATTGCATAATCAAAACTGTGTGGTACAACAGGAAAGAGAGATTTTCTTACATCCACAGGGGTCACAAACCTAAGGTGTTGTGTGACTCTAGGAACCAAAAATAGGAACATCATATAATGCCAGAGTATCGAAGCTTTTGTGCCTGATCATCACTTGTTCATAAAGCTACAGGATACAAGCTTTGAATCTAAACATGAAAAAAAATTCCAACTCTGATACTTGCATGCAATGTCTGTATGGACAACAAGAACACTAAGGTCTCATAGTAACACCTGCATTGGCTTCAAGTAAGGATGCACTGCTCTCAGATTGTCCAGTTAGGGAGGCAAAATGCAATGAATGTATTTTGATTGCATCCAACAAATGAATTGTATTTACATATTTATGGTAGTTGGGGTAGGGCATGGCAAGATATGACAACTAGGGTTAAGTGGTGGCAGCTAGGTTAGGGTTAGGAGGGTAGTTTGAGAGTATATCTTAAGGTGTTGAAAGTAGTTTCTCATTTTCTTTCATCAAGTTTTTGAGTGCACATTAAGGGTTTTGGTTCTTTTTCTTTTGTTGGTATGGTGGTGGATGGCCCTTTTTATTTTTTCAAGTATGGGGTGGGGGAAAAAAGAGTGGGAGGGCCACATGTGACTTGTAACTCATGCAATTTAAAGAATTGAAAAAAAAATACAACTGAAAAAATGACAAAATGCCACAAAAACCTTGTAAGCAACTACTTGAACACATAAGCATATTTTTTTGGTTAGAGTAATTTCCATAGATAAACATGACCTATAAGCCAAACACCACCAATCTAAAGAATTGAACCTAAAAGGCCAACCAACCATGGGACTAGTCCCTCCCTCATTAAATTTCCATACAATGTACAAGACCTATGTGCATAAAGCAAGCATCAAAATAGACCATAATATCATTAAAAATAAACAATACCAACTCATTTTCTTTTTACACATCACAAACAACTTTTTTTCCCTTGATGTTCATGTCCACGTCATGGAGTAATGCAACCCCTTGGGATTGAGTACATAAGCTTTTATCATTGTTGTTGCCCTTGTAGTAAAACATGCACCTTTGTTTATGAAAGCCCCAATATGTTTCAGTATTCGTTTTAATGGCAGCTTTAAATATTCTAACATGAGCATATGGGTTAGAATCCTTGACATACTCAAGATAGTTAAGTGGCTGATGATAAGGCCTACTCGGTGGTAATGGTGGCTTGCTTGGATGCACCATTAGCAATTCAAAATATCCTAAAGTGCCTAGAGGACCTGTTGGATATGAGCCACCTCGTCCTTGGTATGATGGCTAACTAGCAAAAACTCTATTCACTTCTTGGTGCATATCTTCATGCAAATTCACAAATTTTGTTCCCCTTGGAGTTTGTGGTCTATATCTAATACCAACAACAATATTAACTGGTGTTGATACAAATAAAGCTTTAGTAATTGTAATTATAGACTAGGGCATTACCACAAAACATAATGGCAAAAATGTTATTGGTTCCATTTTGAAATTTGAAGTTCATACATAGGTAACTCCAATATTGTCTTAATGTAACAAACTTTATATAGGAGCTACACAAATAGGTACTACATATGCCACAATCTAAGCTTTCATTTTTACTTTTTTATTTTTCCATATTTGTTCTCTGAGCTTATCTGGAATTTTGACCCTCTCATGGTACAGATCCTCTAGCTCAATATGTCCATGATTCCCTACTCTCACACGTTTTGAATATAAATTTTGGAAATGCTCAATAAATCTTTGCTTCACATTTTTTTCAATAAATGGACATTCATTTATCTAATATCCAATTTGATGGCAGTATGTGCAATGTGGAAAATCTAGTCTTGGAACTCCGTTTATACTATGAATTATTTTATTCCAATCCCTTGGAACTCCATTAATGATGCTTCCATTATGCTGATTAACTCTAGGTTCATTGTACCTTATTCTTACAACCATAGGAACACCTTTTGCTATTGTTGGTTTATTCATGGTGAGATTATTGTTTCTTGTCTAGTTATAAGTACCAGTTCAACTCCTTTGGATATTTTGATACCTTGAGTTGCAACTTTTTGCTCAACAACTTAATGAATTAAAGGTTCAAAATTTTGAACTCTTTGTTTAAACTCTTCATTTTCTAGGCCTTCTCGATAATAAAAAAGTGAAACAAATTTGTACTTTGGTACCATTTCCTCCCTTTTTTTAATGGAGGTAGGCTTGAGGCCTTAAAACACAATCTGAGTTTTAAGAGCGCCACGTGGCATCATTTTTAACACCTTCAAAGTAAAGATTTGTTTCATCCATAATTATATGCAAGCTCGATCGCAATCGTTACCATGTTACCGCAACGACGATGGGCAGTAGAAGATTTAGTCCTAGGCTTTAGTTTTCTTGCTACCATAAGTTGTACAAGCCCTTGCTAAATGGATGCGTCATGACATATTGACTACCAGTTGGCTTGTTTATCCTTCCCCCCCCATGTAGTAGCCTAAGTAGTATTCAGTTTTCTAGGCAGCTTGGTCTACAACGTTAGAGAACTACAATCTGTTCCAAATGAGTATTGTTCCTTTTTCCAAGTCTCATACTGTGACTAGCAATCATTCAGTGTGTTTGTAGTTGCTGGAAACAACAGGCTATGTGAAATTTTCGAAGTCCTCACCTCTTCTTAATAGCTAATGAATTAGGTAATATTGTAGAGGAAGAGTGTAATATCAACATCCGCTCTGTCGGTGTTGACTTTCTCTAGTGACCCAAGCTGACAACGTTTAGGTTAGTGCTGCAGGAGCAGTGCTACTCTACTTGAGAGAGAGACCGACCTAGTCTATAAAAGACGGCGTTAGGCCTACCTCCACTCCAAGTCCCAGAAGGGACTAACTAGTTAACTTGTTGTGTCTATGTTCTTCTTTCTTAATTAGAACATCAAAGTCATGTTGTTGCATTAGATCATTGATTCCAACACAACTTTTTTTCGAGGTTCAAATTCCTAACTCCTTCACATAAATTCAACCTATGAATGTGCATTTTCAATTTGATGTTCGACTCTCTTGGAATTTTGTTGTAGATAGTTGGTGCGCCATGTGCTTCACCAGTTTGCACTTCACGAGGAATAATTAGTGTTATGTCAGGCATTTTGTGGCCTGCATGTCTCTCTTCTATCCATAGATATATTCTATATAAGAAACTCTTCTAGGTGTTTCAAACCGCTGATCCACACTCAAATTATTGCTAATGGTAACGCCATTTTCCACTTGTTCATGTAATACAATTTGATTTAATTATTTCTTCAAACTTATAGTTACAATTCTATTTTCCATTTATCCACATCCTAATTCAAATCTGAACAAACTTCTGCATTATAACAAAATCCTCACAGTTAAATATTGTACTTAAAATATTTTTTTGAACAAAAAACTATGATCAAGATTTGAAAAAAAATTCAAAAGAAAAAATTGAAAATCACTATTTAACTATGGAAACAAAATTTTTGACAAAACATAAACATCATTCTAAAATTCACTCTAAATTCAAACCCGAAGATGGTTGCTAAATGCTAAATATGGAATCTCTAATCCTATTTTTTAATCTAAAATCTGGATTGAAATATAATAAACCTAATACTAACAAAGTCTGCTCATTCAAATCTAATTAGACCTAGTTTCAAAATTAAAATCCAGTAATGAAAGGTATGATAAAGAAACATCTAAATAACAACTTTGATTATGGAAACAAAGCTTTTCCATGAATCAAAAACATATTTCTCTCATACTCCATAAAAACTCCATGTTCTATAATGATACAATATTTCTACATCTCTTTCTCTTCTCCAAATATATACCTCAAAAAAAAAAGTCCTATGTTCTATTTGAATGGTGATAAAAACTATGTAATCTAAATAGTAATTCCTAAAACGATAATTAAGTAAATAGAAATATACTAACTAATAATTATCACAAGTAACTAGTCCCTTAACAACCTAACCAAAACCCAATCTCAGTTCTAGAACCGGGTAGAATTATAACTAGCTTAGGAAGGGCTTAGGAACTAGTTTTAACTATAATCAGGTAGAATTGGAACAAACTTAAGAAGGGCTAATTCTAGAACCAAGTCCGGATTGGCTTCCTTGGTTCTGACATTGAAGGTAACTTGAGCCAAACCTGAAATTCCAATTCCAAAGAAATAGAAAACCAAGCATAAGAACCCTCAACCCAAAAAAAACCAAGAAGAGTGGGCAAGGTTCAAGTCCAAAAAACAAGGAAAAGAGGTCCTTAAGGACTAGAAAAAACATAGAACTACAGAAGGCAATTCCACCTCTAAGTTTAATGGTAATGACTAGTTGCCATAACTCACATTAATTTCATCAGCTTTTGACACCGAGTGTAGATCAGTATATAATAATTTGTTCATAAAAAGTTTGTATCTCGAGGTGGTGTCACATTTCTGGAAAAGATAGGGAGACTCAATCACATTGTTGGTTAGCACTCAGCATAACTTTGATGCTAAGGATCAAAATTGGGAAGGAAGAGGAAATGGAGCAGATTACTAGTTCCCAAGCTTGAGACTTGCTTGCTTCATAAAAACCTACAACATACACCATTGTGCCCTTAAACTCATATTTAAATGTTTTTAATATTGGGGAAATATTCTTTTACAATCTTGGAGGACAACATAAGCTTAGTTATGGCTAATTAACACATTGTTGTACACTAAAGGGTTGGCAACCAAACCTCCATAAACCTCCTTGATTGCTTTGAACTTTCGTACACCTGGGCATGGAACACACACACCCCTACTCCCTTCCTCCTCTTGCTTTAGTAATTCATTAACCTTATCGACTCCTCCCCTCCTCCTCTTGCATCACCGATTCACTGACCCTACCAACTCCTCCCCTCCTTTTGCATCAATGATTCACTAACCTTGCTAACTCCTCCCTTCCTCCTCTTGTGTCAATGATTCACTGACCTCAATTCCTCCTTTCCTCCTTTTGCATCACTAACTAACACGTAACCCCATCAACTCACATGTTCATCATTGATGTTTGAGCATGTGACACTTGGGCACACAATGCCCTTCCTCCTCTTTCTTCTCAAATCATTGATTCATTGGCACCTAACCCCGTTGACCTCGTGAACTCATCATTGCATGTGATGCCTTTTGAGCACACCAACTTCATGAGCATGCCAACCTCTTGAGTTCATCATTTGACATGTGAACATCCACCTATCTTCTGCCTGTGCTTGCACCTCCATAAACCTTCCTCTCATGAGCATCCCTTTCTTTAAACCCTTTAATACATTAATATGATACTTCTCGCATTGTACTTGTCACTAACATAATTTGTGATTTTTGGGTCTATTGGGTTTTGGAGGGTCCTTCAAACACAATCCTATGATCATCAACAACCTTCTCCCCACATTTCTTTAGGCAACATTTGAATCATGTCATTACCTTCAATGATATATGTAAGAAGTTGGGCTTGTTTAACTTTGCAATTTGCATATAGGTTTTTAATAATCAAACACATTTTCCTTTAATAAAAATTGGTTCATATTGACATTGATGCCTTTACAAAAATGTTTTGAAGCAATTTGTGAGTTGTGTTAATAACTATTCATGCATAACTCCTCTTGTCTAATAATTTAAGTAATTTTTTTTATAAATAATAAATTTAGGACTTCAGTTTTACATCAATGTTGTGCATGTAAGTGTCAATATTTGTATATATGATGTGTAAATCTAGTGTAAGAGAAAATCATTTACACTAACACATCCACATTTATCCTATTGTAGTGTATATATATATATATACACTTACACGAGGCCAATGTAAATATTTGTCAAATACACTTAACCATGTAAATGTTTTGGGGCACATAAATGTAAATACTATAATTATTTGTAAAGTCATGTTATCTTTGGGCCTCCTTGCACCCCAAACCCTTCTTTCAAGGGTATCCATAAAGTTTTTTTAAATGATTAAATATGGGAATGAAATGTTGAAAAACAACATTTAATGCACAAGGTTCAAGACCAATTATAACAGCATTACAAGTAGGAGTACTAAAAATATATGCAACAATAATGGAGGTGCTAGCCTATTTAAAGAAAAATGAAAAAATGGTGAAATTCAGTTCACCACAAAAATTGAAGTCCCCCCACCATTGAATGTTTATTTTATTTATTTTTTGAATCTCATCCTATTTATGATAAAACTTAGGGTTCTAGTGTTCTTTTCCTTACTTTATAAATAATTTTATTATATATCTTTAATGACTATACCTTCTTGCAAAGTCATATGAATTAGTTGTAGGTGTATATTTTAATGTTTGTTTTTGCAATGGGGTCATTTAATTAGCTCCTCAAAAAATTTATGAAATCTCCCCTCCTCGAGTAAAAATCACATTTTTATATTGTTATATATTTACGTTATTTTACATAACCATGTAATATCATATAAATATAAATATATTTTCATTTTCATTTTTTACCAGATTGCATAAAACTATAGAAATATATATATTTTTATACTTACATTTATTCGTTTTGTATTCTACATTTACACTTACACTTGCATGGAGAGTTAATAAATTTCGTTATGAAATTTACATTACACGAAATGTAAGTCCCAAACTAACTAGACATTCAAACCACATTTTTAAAAATAGAGCCCAAAGATTGTTAAAACTAATGTTGCACAAATTTTATTTTATTTACCTATGGTTCTTTTCTTTTCTTTTCTTTTTAATTACAAAGCCTTTGGTCTTGAATTTCTAAAAAAATTCAAAGAATTGACGGCTTTCATGGAAAAACTAACCAAAAATTGACAATGCAAGATAAGTTTTTTGACTTGATTCTTTGATTTGAAAAGCTTAGTTAAAGGTCAAAATTGAGTTCATGATTTTTGAAAGCTACTAGTCAAGACACAAAATCAATTATTTAGGTCTATATTCGTTACCCTTCAATTCTTTCTTTCAAAAATGTAGACCATTGTAACCCAAAATGGGGGCAATTTAAATCCCATCAAGATCCCACCATTCATTCATATGATAAAGTCACAATACACTTGAATGAAAATAATAAATATTGATTACATAGTTAATTTGAAAAGAACAATAGCCATCAATATCATAAAATGTTATATAAATACCAAACATTCATAATGTACAAGTTGTTAATATCTTGTACCGTCTCTTTTAATCCACCCAAGGAACATCCCACAACATTCAACATAACTAACACACACAACATACCTACATCACATGTTCATTTTTTAATTTGAATTTACCAACCTCAATTAATGAACTCCTTCAAATATACCACATTCAACTTGTACCAATTCATAATCCATACCACATGAATCAACTTTTTTGATTGAACATTTGTAAATCCACACACATTTGGTTTGGTAGAGTCCCTACACATATCATCAACACATAATAACAAACATAATCACATGCAACACGTACATATTGTGCATTTTAAGACATTAATGTTTCATGTGTAATGACAATAATGACATAATACTAGATTTTTTTTTATCATCATTTTTTTTCCCATCCAAATTATTATTATTTAACTAACACAACAAACATGATTCCTTTCAACATTGTCTTCCACTTTTTAATATTGAAATATTTACACAACTATTGACTAATTTGTTGCATTTGTAAAGCCTTAAGGTCCTTTGTAGTTTGTAATCACAAACCATTTACTCACATCCCATAAGTCCTCATTGAAGACCAAATTGAATTAATAACCACAACAAACACAACATCAAATATTTCCATGCAAATTGTTCTATGTTAGACACCCATTTTCAATAACACCAATGATTTTCATTCCAAACTATTGACCCTTGGCACTTTAAACTTAATTCCTTCCATTTGTTTTACTCCCCTTCTGACAACATCAACAATTTCATGTAATTCAAATTTATGTAGGACATTACAAAACCCCAAAGGCGCTTTGCAATTACCACATACATAACATACACCTACTCCCCACATATATTTCCTCACTTGAGATTAAGATATTTTTTCAATTTTGTCATCACATCCCAAAACATTATTATTTACTAAGATGGTTGCCATATCATAAAGAACATTTATGCAATGGAACTTATCAAGTTTACAAGAAAACACCTTTAAACATCTTGAAAGCCAAAGCAAATCAAAACAACTATTCCCCTAAATAATGTAATCCTTCCCACCATCATAACATTCCTTTTTATTTCTAAACCTCCACCAAGTTCGACCATAAATTCCTAATTGGTAATAGCTTTCAAAATGTCAATTTTGTGCGTTACTTATTTTGTGCAAAACCAATATAGCAAACACAAAATCTCCCACATTCAAGTTCCTTAATCACTAAAGCATGCACATTTTCCCCCAAAGATTTCATACCTCACCAAAATAATCATCTTGATGCCAACTATGTCTAACCTTCGCATAATCACAAAATAGAAAGAGAATCCACCATCACTAATTCTTTTGCTCCCATTCTCATCATGATCCAACCTTCATTGGGCCTTTCTAACACCACCTTCCTAAAAAAACATTCATCATGCTTTCATGTATTTTTGCAAGAATTTTTCACCATCTCCAATCATAAATGTAGAAAAATCCCATGCATTTTACTTGTCAAAAACCTATCATGGTTTTGTTCAACAATATTGATGGATAATCATCTTTCATTTCTAGTCGCACATGTAACTTGTCCCTTTCCTAAATATCGAAGACTCCACATATATCAAAATTAATAGAGTGAAAAAGTTGTATATCTCTATGAACTATTGATTCCATTGTTGTTCATCACCTCCATGCACAATGCATATTCAACCTTTGTTGTCTTCTCATTGGAAATGATTACCCATCCTTGGGTTAATATGGCCCCTCGCAATTGGCCAACCATGCTTTCTTTTTGCCAAGGTTTTTCATCTTAACCTCAACACCATCATATGTTGAAGAATAAGTGATCTTCAAGCACATCTATTAAAAATATTTATTACTATAGAATTAGATTAAAAAGTTAGAACAAAAAGTTCTAGAAGTATTTGTAAGAGGCGAATGATTTGATACTTTATTTACTTCAAATGTTTGCTTCAATTAATTTGTTACATAACTCATGTTGCTTCCTTTTCAACTTTGGCTTCGCATTGCTACACATTACTAGTGACAACGTAATGTGCCCCCTCCCCCTTTCCCCCCAAGGCTGTGCTAAATGACTAATATGAATGTTAACAAATTCAAATTGATAATCAATTTTTTTAAATTTTTAAATTTTGCTCCAAGTTTAGGACTCTTGAAATTGACCACTTGCTTTGTCATATAATAACCAATTTTCACATGACCCCTTGATTTTTTTTGAAGTGATACTAAACTACTACCCACATTAAAAAAGGACTCAATATCTTTAACATATATAAATAATAATTTATTGAAATTCAAAATGTGTTTCAAATGTAAGAGTCTTTTGTCGCATGTAAATGAAGTTTAATGCATATGATGTATGAAACAAACTTGTAGGCTACAATATTTGAAACTAAACCATGAAGTATTAAACATCATTTCATACAATTTGACCATTTTTTAAATGCACCAAAAAAGAACATTCACTTTTGAAAAAACATTTATACAAATAAAATTTTTAATCAACTATTTTGAAGCACTTGGAGAATGTTTTGCCTAAATAAGGTTTACTTGCAAAAAATCCCATATAAAAATCCACTTAGGTTTATCCACCAAGTAATAAAATGCATCTAGGTTCTGTTTGAAGCATCCTACAAGGATTTGAACAAATTTCATCTAAATAAAAAATGAATCAGTGACCAATTTCGGATGTTTTTTTTTCCTCCAAACTTCAAAAACTTAAATTTGGTATCTCCCCGTACCTTGAGACCCAATTGTTGAAGCACCTTTTTAAGAGACATTTCTCCCCCTTTGTCATCTACAATTGAGTTCAAAGTTAATGGGAGTGACCATGGTGATATCACTAACCATGTGCATCAAACTTCAACAAAATGATAATGTATTATACGTTGAAAATCAGAGGAGAGATGTTGAATATCAGAGAAGAGATTGCACATTTAAACGCACATAGATCACACAAGTATGTGAACAATGCTTGGAGAGAGAGTTCCAACTCTCCTCCAACCTTGCTCTTTATTCCCTTCCCTATACCACCACATTGACAAACCATATGGGATAAATATTTC
>Ga0116228_10001388_pt1 | contig 20087 bp, 13 predicted proteins | sample S1TSphfallax_2_FD_89694 | JGI IMG/M metagenome (GOLD analysis project Ga0116228, IMG submission 89694) | Host-associated microbial communities from peat moss isolated from Minnesota, USA - S1T2_Fc - Sphagnum fallax MG | ecosystem: Host-associated > Plants > Peat moss > Unclassified | place... | reverse complement strand
CCCTGACTGCCAAGTAGAAAGGCTTGGAGGTGATATAATGCTTCTTTCAACCCTTGACAAAAATCACCTCTCAAATTTGGCTAATTTGCATCATACAATATCAGAGTTATTAATTGGTTGAAATAATTAACAGGTACCCACTAGTTAACTTGAAAAGACATACATTAACATTTGATTTTAGATTAAAAAGTTGATGGGGATTCAAGATTATAACCTTCAGCATGTTCCTTCAATTGGACTAAGGAGTGAGGGTTACAACCTACTTTGCAACTTTAATCTAAATAGTTTGTATTAAATGATCCATCCTAAGGGGAATATGGCTAAATTTCAAAAATCCCTTGTGTCCCAATATCATATTTGTTCAACATGTGTAGAAATGGGGTGTGAGAGGTCTTCAAAAACTCAATTCCATTGGAAATGTTTTGTATATGTTAAAAGAGCAAAATTCTTATCTTGGATATGACTTGAATGTCCACATATGGTATTTTTGTGTTGTTGAAAACAATCATTACTATGAGTTTATCGGCTCAATACTCAAGTTCTTTTGGTCTCAATTCGTATCACTTGGCAATTTCAGGAGAATTATGAATATAACATCATAGGATCACAAGATCGACACAACAATTACAAAAATGAACCGTTAGATCTTTAATCCATAGTATGGCAAGCAATGCCTACATGATTTCAGCTAATATATCTATTATAGTAAGTACCAATCCCAATTATAACATAAATTGCATTTTGCAAATTATGTGAATTTTTGTTGATGAATTTGTGTTTTTGTCAATTTCTATTATATGAGTTTGTTAAGCTTTGACTCCTTTCTTTTGGAGACCAAGCTTTGTGCAACCCTCCAAACTCACTTTGGAGGAATTAATGGACATATCATCCAAGTTTAGAAGCACATTTGCATGCTTCTAATTTCTCAGGACATGTTGAAAGCACAAAGATTTGAAAGATTTCTACCAAATTATGTCTTTATATAGCAATGGCCACTTAGCCTTAGAGTTTGTATTTGGGTTTTGCTTTATGGGTGGGCTAGAACTAGTGTTGGGTTGGTATGTGCTTTCAACCATACCCAATGGATAGGGCATAAAAGAAAAAATACATATGTCAAATTCATAAGGCCTAGGTTCTATTTGTTCTAAAATTTGAAAAACTAAGCCATTTAAGCATGCCACATAGATTTGTTTTCTTATTAACATCTAGGCATGCATAATATGTATGAGTATGTGAAATGTTATTCAAATATCAACTTGGGCATGTGTATCAACAAAACTAGATTCAAAACTAACAAAGGCCAAGTAAAAACAACAAATGGGCATATGTTTTGACAAAACCACATTTGAAATCATTACTGACACTTATATGGTGTAAAAAGTCTTCATTCAACTTGAGAAAACTATTATGCATGTATGAGTAGTTGCAATGTGTCACCTAGAATCATACACTAATAATGGTTCATTGCTTATTATAGCTATTTGCAATATTTGCATTCGAGTTGCAATTCAATTGCAATTTGTCTTCCTTCACATATTTCCTTGCAATGTCCTTGAATTTTTTTCAATTGACTTACTTATTGATTCAAATTGACTAACTAACTAACTAAAATCTTATAACATTGAAACCTAAAACCCAACCATAAACAAAAAAATGCACTTGCTTGATTGCACAAAGACATGTGACCCAAAAAAAACTAATTATTAGTGACTACAACAAGGAAGCCTAGTACAAACAATCCAAAAAAATCACACATTGCCATGTGCATCAAAATGACAATAGAAATTCAAAGACATATGACCCACAACAAAATTAAATAACTTGAAAAATTGGTTAATTGATTGAATATAATAAAGACCAACACAAACAACCCTAAAATTTTATTGTGAAGTTTTGAATAAATCAAAAGGTTTCATTTTTCAATACCATTCATTATAGAAGCATTTTGCTTCATTGTGGAAATGCATTCATTCTTCATACCCACCTACAATGTTAGTAATAATCCATGAATGCAACACACATGATTTGTAAGGCTTACCTCTTATATTAGTCCTCAATTATCTATTGCCACCATAATTCAATCTTTTTCAAACAAATTGAAATATGCAGGAAATTTTCATCCTTTTAAAAAGAAACATTTTCAAAATTCAAATTGTTTTTCATTGATTTGAATTGTACTTCATTTGAGTAGTTGTACCTAGGATCATTTGACCAATTTTTCATGGTTATAATAAGTTTGTACGAGTTTTTTAATCCCAAGTTGACAACATCTCAAACCAATGATCATTGTTGCCATACCAAAAAATCTTTCAATTTCAATTTGTGATCTCACAAGGCCCTATCATTTGATGGGCAAGGAATCCAATGTTTGATAATTTTGGTTGTGGTTTGCCCACCAAGTTAAAGGATTAAAAGGTCAACCTAGCACCAAAATCCTTTTGAATAAAGATAATTTTGATTTTAGGAACTTAGTGCAATTTCTTTAGTTGAAACCAATGATCCAAATAGTGATTTCTTGTTCAAGCCCAAATCACAAACATGTTCAAGAATGATCTAGGGGTTGGTGTTAGTTTATTATAAACAGTGAACAAAAATGGCATCAACACTTATCGATCATACACTACCACAATATGCATGGCCATATCAAGGCCCACATAATTTCAAACAAGTTGCAGAATTTTTAACCATGGGTCCAACATTAGAACCAACATCTTATGTGCGATGTAAGGTTGATAGGATGAAACAAAACCAAAAAATGGATTCAACAATTTATGACTTTAGTTGGCATGTGAATGCCAAGATGCATACATCAATTCAAAGTTGAAGTTTCCAATTTATAATCAACTTTAAAAGAACATGAAAATTAGGAAAAAAAATTAAAAAAATAAAACCATAAACACAATTATAATAAAATCAAAAACAAACACAAGACACATACCTACATGATCTCATTTGCATGAATATTTGTGTTGTGCATCATGCAACAAATAGATATGGTTGTAGAAATTATGTTAGACAATAACTAATATCGTCAAAACTAATTTTAAACACACTAAGTGACCAATGGAGTCAAAAGCTCACTAACTTGTGCCATATAGCCTATGTTTGAAAACTTGGAATTGTACTTTGAATCAACAAATGGTCTACCATGAATAATAGAGATTGATGCATCTTTAAATTCAACAGTTTCTTTGAAAACAACGACTTTGGATGCAGATTAGGTTTTTGGCATAACCCATGTTTGAAGACTTGCAATTGTATTTTGTAGGGCAATGGTCTAATGTGAATAGTAGAGATTGATGGCACATTTAAATTTTAGGGTTTCTTTGAAAATAATACTTTAAAACACAAACCAAGTCTTTAGCATAACCCATGTTTGAAGATTTAGAATTGTATTTTGTAGGGAAATGGTCTATTGTGGATAGTAGAGATCAATGGCATTTAAAAATTCTAGGGTCTCTTTGGAAATGATAAGTTTAGATGCAAATTAGGTCTTCAATTTTTGAAGGTGAAGAGAGGCATATCTCTTTGTAAACTTTAACCCGTGCATGTTTACCTTTTCCATTTTTTTTTTTTGTCAAAACAATATTCTTTTAGAAAAAAGATTGTGCATCCTTGATGGAAATCTTTCTCATCTCACCACAAACTTTCACATCATTAGTAACATACTAACAACATTTAGACATGGCATGCCCATAACAAGTATCAAAATATGGCTCTATTGTCATCAATGGGCACATAACTATGTTTGTTAGAGTATTTGTGAGTGTGTTCAAGTTGGCACCTTCATCTTTCACATATATGACCATCTTGTCACATAGTTCAAAACAAACAAACATTTTTTCAATTTCACAACCATGACAATTTTTGAAGTTTTGTGAACATCAAAAAATACCTATTGTAACATGACATGGTTCCTGCCTTTTATTACTATAATTAACCACCAAAACAAAAATGTTGATGAACCCACCTTGTGACAACTAGAAGTCAAATGTGGTAGTGATTATAGTGGTTTTAATAAGAGCCAGGAGCACATGCTATTCCATGGTCTTCTTGACCATGTTAAGGATCACTTCATTATAAATATTTTGTTTATTTAAAAACATAACTTGGCCACGTTGCCAAAGAATTAGCCTTCTAAGCCATTATGTTTTCAACGGAACTCAAATGGGGATACCTTTTAATGACTTTCAAAGTTGGATCCTTAAGAAATTATTCTTGAGAAGGATCAATTTTTTTGTAAGGAATCCTATTGCAAAAGAAATCAACAATGGAATTTGTTGTTGATTTTTTTCTTTTACTAGAAGGTTGGTGAACATTTGGAATCAAATTGGTAGCATTTCTTTGAGTTTTGTAAAGACTCAACACATTGGAATGTTTAGAAATGACATGTTTATTCTTGGCAATCATACCATGGTCCTTGTTATACATAACAAGACCTTTTTCATCCCATGTGCTTATGCTTTTACTCTTCTTTCCACCTTCTTCTTGGTGGACAAATGACACATAATGAATCATATTTTCTGATTTAAAAGAGTTTATAATAGTAAAATAATCTTCAATTTTAAAGAAAACCCACGTATTTGTTATTTGATGAAAATGTTTACTTGTAATTGGAGAAATTGTTGTTGATGATGATGTGCATCAACTTGCAAAACCTCCTCCCGAATTCTCTTTCTCCAACCAATTCATCAAATGATTCAAATCTAACCCCACAATCATCATTCCCCACCTCTCCTTCAACAACATTTGCAACATTGGAATCAATAGTTGATTGAAAAGAAAACTGAAATTCATCTCTCATTTTCACAATACTTATAACACATTAGTTGAAGTCCATTCTATAACAAGATAACAATGACAAAATAGTTAGGAAAAGGTTAGGGTTTAGGGTATAAAAATGAAAGAACAATGGTAAGTGTTAGCAATGCAACAAAAAAAATCTTGTTTATCCTTTTCGAACATTACAAAAAATTGTGACTTTTTAGCATGTTCAACTTGACAAACATGTTCACATTGATTGAAATGACATCTTTTTAATTTTTAGCCTATGGCATGAAAAACCCATGGTCTTTTTTATTAATAATTTTGATTGAGGTGATTTTTTTAAACAAGTGTCAATTTGAATGTCTATTCACATGGGACCCCAAAAGAAAATGAATAGTCATGATGTCCAAGATCCAATCAAATAGGCCTTATTGAATTGTCACAATGATATGTTATTAGTTCATTTGTGGTGATTATTTGGCCACATGTGTTTTATCATAATAATATATCATGTGATAGTTATTATCACAACCTACAAATTGTGCTACCTACATATCTTACACTAATTACCTATGTACCGTACTTAAGACATACTTACCCTATGTATAGACATACTTTAACAATCTACCCACTTACTTACCAAATCTACCTAGATCCTAATAACCTACATACCCTATTTATATACCTAACAATTTACACATTTACCTATCCTAACAACCTATCTACCTACAACTTACTTACCTTACCCACCTATGACATACCTCCTTACCTTGCCTACCTATTTTGTGTTAATCAATCACATATTTAAGAAAATCAATGAAAAAGTTGCACATCATTTATTAACAAAAGGTTTTATAACTTGATGACAAAAACATTGGGATGTTTCAATGAAGCCTTGGGTCCAAACTTGAGCAAATCATGTATATGAATTTCATATGTGGTGATCTATGTAGTGTATGTAGACATGGTAAACATACGATTGTAGGTACAACATAAGTAAGTACTCCCATGTTTGCCTTTTTACAACATACAATGCCACATCACTTTTGGAAATGTAACATAATGATGACGTGGCCTAATTAGACCATATATAATGATGGCTTAATTGGCCAATGGTCAAATTAATAATTGGGTATTTTGACTAGTCAAAACATCCTATGACCCCTTAGTAAAAAAACACTAGTCAAAACGAACAAGTCCAAAACTACTTGTTCAAAATGGCATTTTGATCAAGTTGGATAGGGGAGAAAAAGACCAAAAGGAGATTTTTTGGTTTTTTTTTCTAGGGAAAAAAACTATGATTGTAGGTGTCAACAACGCATCAAAGCAAAAAAAAATCAGATTCTCCTTTTTTGAACCCCACATAGTAAAGGCCGAACAATTGTAGGCACAAGAATTGTAATAGAAAAATGATGGCATGTGTCAACAATGTAGCAAAACAAAAAAATCAAGATTCTTTTTCTCAAATTGGACATAGTAGAGGTCAAATGGTGGTAGGCGCAATAGCATGCACCCACAACATAACACAACAAAAATTCAAACCCATTGTAACAAAAGAGCAATGGTACGTACAATAAATGCAATAAAAGAATGATGGAAGGCAAGAGAAATGTAGCAAAACGTAGCAACACAACTTCATTTTCTCAAACCAAACATAAAACATTAAAAAATGAATTCAAAATTCAAAAAAATGCTTAATGCTTACTTGAATTTCAAATGATTCTTATATGAAAACAAAAAAGTGACAAAATGATTTGATTCATGAACGCAACGACATGACAAAAAGAAATCATCAAACCAAGCTGCCCTTCCTCTTTCTCATCACCATACAATATGATGTTTGATGGATATTCACTATATTTGCAATGGACATTTAGTGATCCTTCTAATCTTAACCCTAATACATCTAATAAATGTAGTTTTGTAAATAAACCATTGTTAATTTTAAGTATCTAGCATTTTGTAATAAAAAAATCATAATTTTTAGAATATAATGTTGTTTTCAATATATTGATATACTTATCTATTTTTTGAATCAATCTAATGAATAAGTAATATTCAATATTAAAAAAAATTGTAACCATTATTTTTACAATGTAAAAGAACTTATAACTAGTTTTTTTTAAAAAACAATAATATGAAATTTAACATAATAATACAAAGAAAATGTAATTTTTATAAGATTAAAAATATTTTTACAATATCAAAAATATTTTTGAAAAAAATCAATGGCCTAAAGGGATGAGTGTGACTCGTGATTGACTACTTGCACCCTAACACCCTTATTGACACCCTCTTCATTTGTACATCTCATGAATCTTAGCCAATGTGAAGCCTGTCTAGACATTGTTACAGTAAGCATCAACAAAAGTCCATTGAGTAAGTCATCTCTCCATTTTTCAATTGCTACTAGTTAGTCAGGGTCTCATAGGCATATATGCATGCCTTGGTAGATACCCAAACTATACTCACATACCCACCCAACATTGGTTTCAACCGGTGTTGGGTGGGTACTTAGTTTGGCCAGATAGAATTGTGAACTTCAGTTTCAATTTCAATTATTGAAAATGGAATCAAGTCCAATTTTTGAAACCAGTTTAGAATCGGAATTGGGGTTCCTGGTTCCATTTATGTTTGAAACCAGAATTTTCGAATTTTCTTTTAAAGAAGAAAAAAAACTAGAACCGCAGGGTACCTGGTTGTTAACTGTCAGGTTCAGTCCAGGTTACCCAAAGCCGAATTCCAGGTTCCACAACCAGCCAGCACTCGTTAGAACTTGGAACCAGAGCCTAAACCTGAAATTTTGCACTCTTTTTAGAACCAGAATTGGAAATGAAAATTTTCATGAAACTGGACCAGAACTCAAACATGGATTTCTCCTATTAACCAAAAACCATAACCAGGGTCACAGTTCTTAACTCAACCAGAGCTAACTGGACCCAAAGGTTTATGCAGAAACTTGTCATTCTAGTTTTGTATGGAACAGCCAATCAATCTGGAGCCAAATCTGACCTTGACCTCCTTATGAAACTTTGTCAACACCTGAACTAAAACTTTAACCTGATCCACTGTAGTACATCAGCAGCATGGAGACTAAATATATTATTTTCAGAAATGTTGAAATTTTCAAAAAAAAATTATTTTTCAAAGAAAAAAAAAGGTTCAGGAACATTCTCTTTTTTTTGAAAGAAATCTTCAAAATTAATTAATTATTCAAGAGAGATGTGTTGAAATTGCCCCTATTACAATATTCATAGTCCACTCAATGGAAGTATGGAGAGAAGCTGCAATATTTGTAAACTAGGTATTTACAGCACAGTTGCAATGAGTAATCCATTACAATCATGAGCTAGGGGAAAAAAATTGCTACAAGCTGAATCAGCAATGAGAGGGCAAAGGAAAGATACGAGCATGCTTATCTGACTTCATCCATGTCAGCAATGGTCGAATATATGAAATATTCATTCTCTATCAACACTGGATTGAAAGGACAACCATATCCATCCATGGAGGATGGACCAAACCTGACCTATCAGCAGGAGAAGAACCAACTTTCTGCCCTATCGGTAGAAGGCAAACCCATGGTATGCCCTGTCATTAGAGATTTGGTAGACAAACAAATATGGACGCACGGGTCGGTTGGGGAGTGGGAACAAAGATGAGAAATACCCCCTAACAAGCTCTGTCGAGCACAAATAGTGATCAATGTTTCTCAGCGAGGACTCCCACCTGCTCCTGGTGCCCCCTGTACAGTTAACAAACTAGACCACGCAATTGACCCCCAATGAATAACATGTTTGGTTACACTGTGTTTTTTTATAAAGGTTTTGTAGAAAAGTGCTAAGGTGATGAGATGATTCACTAAAAGATTTAGCCAGGTTTGGCTACAACTGAGTTATGACAACATCACAAACTTGACTTCTCCTTGTACTTGTGTTTTTAGAATATTTTAACAATGTATTCAAGATTAAGTGCTAATAAAGTGTTGATATAATAGACTTTTCCTTAAAGTAGAGCCCTGTTGGGCCTGAGATTCACCTCTCTTATTTGGTGCCTTATCCCCTTTTGACTGGTTTTTGCAAAGTCCAGCAATAAGGGACCAAACTTTGAAAACTTAGCATGAACATCCTTCCAACAACTTTTCTTTCATCTCGTTGGCTGCCCACCTATAAACTATGCACTATGCTATGTTGGGGTTTAAGGAAGTCCAAGGAACCCATGCAGATTATAGATTAGGGGTTAAGGCTATATAGGTTACATATGGCTATACAGACCATATATAACTATTTATGGATATGTATGGTTATACATGGCTATATAGACTATATATAATTATATATGGTTATATAGCCATACATGGCTATATTGACTTTGTATGAGGCTATGTAGGACTTAGAACTTGAGATTTTAGGGTTTTTGTAAGGTTTAGTTTTTAAAGTTTGTCTTTGGTCTTTATAGGGTTTTAAAATATAATTAAAGTAGGGGCAGATCCTTAGGGTTGACGGTTAGGGTTAAGGTTTGGGGTTTAGAGGTCTGATTTTTATGGCTCATGAGGACGATACAAGATAGAGAAAGAGTTCAAACCAAATTCTTTCATTTCATTTTCATTTTACCACACCAAAATTTCTCTTCTCATTTTCACTCTAACACATCAAAGTCTTTCTTTTTCCATTTTCACTCTAGCACATCAAAGTTTTTGTTTTCACCATTGTTTTAGCACACCAAAATATTTCTCTCTTTTCATTCTTTTACTTAAGTAAACAAGATTTCATCTTCAAGCTCAAGCCATGATTCTTCTTCAAGTGATGAGGAAATGTTGTTTGATGAAATGGACCAAGAAGTTGTTATGTTTTTCCAATGTGTTTTTAATGCTTTCAACTCTTAAGACCTTCTAAATGACCATGAGGATGAGGGGACTGGGGAATTCGTTGATTGGGTGGCAAGGGTCCAAGACGTTTTGGCCACCATGCAACACACACCCTCCTTATTCAAAAACCTCACCAACTTCACATTGATGGAGTTGGAGGAGTTAACAACTTGAGTAGTGCCAATAATCTCCTCCCATGCTAGGTCCACATGTGAGCCTTTTTGGCCTTCAAAGTTGCATGATTAAAAGTAGGTTTTAACGTCTAAAAAAAAGGTTTAGGGGCTGAAATTAGTGTTTGGGATGGCTTGAGTTTGAATTTTGGGTTGAAGTTTATATGTTAGGGTTAAGGTTTCAGCATTAAAGTTAAGGTTTTAGGCTCTAGGGTTCTGATTTTAGGTCTGAAATTGGGGTTTAAGGTTTAGGGTCTGAAACTAAGGTTTAAGATGGTTTAAGTTTGACTTTTGGGTTTTAGTTTGTTTTTTAGGGTTAAGGTTTCAACATTAAGGTTTATGTTTTTAAGCTATAGTGTTTTGATTTCAGGTCTGAAATTTGGGGTTAGGGTTTTAGGTTTCTGGTATGAAATTAGGGTTTAGGATGTTTAAATCTAAATTTTAGGATTCAATTTGTCTTTTAAGGTTAGGTTTTCAATATTAAGGTTTAAGGTTTCTCTTTTAGGAATGAAATTTTAGAACTAAAATTTCAAGCTTGAAATTTAAGGTTTCAAGGTTGTACTTTTGGTTTAAGGTTTGAATTTAAGGTTAGGGTTTTCATATTTAACTTCTAGGTTTTAAGGCTTGAAATGACGAGTTTCAAGTTCAACATTTGTGGGTAAGCTTTAAAATTTAAGGCTTTAAGGTTTAAAATTTTCATCTATATCATGTTTGGGGATGCACTAGTGAAAATTGGAAGACCATCAAAATTGGGGCATGAACAACAATTTTTGTGCTTCATATTGTTCATGAAGATTGACAACATCTCCATCTATGATGCCTTCATGTGGAGTTGGCCAAAATTATCATTGCGTGATGATGTGATATTCATCACATCATGCATTAGCCATGCTTTAGTGAATGAAATCCATTGGCCATCATCTTTTGAAAGGGTTCCCTTGGGTAGCCAATTGCATGAATTGCTAAGGTGCCTAGGGTTCATTGCACTATGAAAAAAATGTCCATTGCAACTTGTCCATTGCAACTAAAAAGTGTCTGATAGAACTAGATTACAACTAGATAGACTAGTTGCAACGAGTATGATTTTCTCATAGTGTTGATAGGACATTTGTTGAGATCTAAAAACCATGGAAAGACTCGAAACATTGAACACAATTCAATGGCTATAAAAAATAAAATGTAATGAACAACATCATGATTTTGGACCACCATGGATTGTTTATTTATATCAATTCGGGCTATGCCCTTAAGTCTTATCATGATGTTAGCATTGTTCACCATTTAGCTGTCTATCGAGAGTGGCGTGAATATTTCATCCATTGGAATGATTATTTTAAATATTTTTTAGTGGATCCAAGGTACTTGGGGGAAGAAATCTTCATCATGAGGAGGATGGGGAGGTAAAAGTTACTACTGAATGCAAACCATGGTACTATTGATGTTTACAACAAAATGCATGTGGGGTTTAGGGTCCAAGTGGAACGGGGAATTAGTGGACTTAAACAAAAATGGAGACACCTCATGAAAAGATTTGATGCCACAAAACAAAAATTATCCCATTTTTTCCAAGCTGGGTGTTCTCTTAACCAATTACCTTCACCATCATTGGATGGACTTCATGTACAAGATCATTGGAGATCAAAACCTTTACCCTATTGCACAAGGGTAGATTGGAAAGGTGAAGGCACATTAAAGTGGACCAAAAATAACACATGTGGAGTCCATAGTTTTATTTAATTTTTTTTAAAAATTCAAATGTTTAGTGTTTTGGCAATGTAAAATTGTCCATTTGAAAGTAGGAGGCAAGTGGAATACCTAAAATTTAACTTATAATTTTTTTAATTGTGACATGTTTTGATTTAATTAACTAAAGGAAAATTTAGAAGAAAAAACATGGGTTTTTTCAATTTTTATAATTGGCCATTGTTATGTAGGGTAATAATGTTTTTTTTTACAAAACAATAATTATCAATTTTTCCATTTTAATAAATCATAGACTTTATAAACTATTGGCAATCTTACAAAACTTTGATAAATTAAAATATTGAACTTACTTGTAAATTGTTATTTTAACATTACAATAACCTTACAATCATATTACAAGAAAAAAAATTAACATTTCACACATCTTTATTATGTAATAAAAATTCATAAATGTTTTTATGGACTATGATCGAAGATGTTACATCGCTTTAAAAGTCCACTTTGTTATAAAATGATGAGATTTTATTTTCAAATTTGATTCTACAAATATTATAGATTAGTTAAATGAGACCTTTTTATAATTTACAATCATATCCTAGCACTAATTGTGTCATGACCTTAGTTTTGGGCTCACAACCAAGGCAAGGGCATGGAAAGGTGCGGGCTGAAAGTGTAACCCAAGAGTCACATTTACACTCCCAGAGAATGTGAAGGAATGAGCCTACACAATCCCAAGTGGATTCCCACTTTGGGAATTGGAATCTTTATGAAATCATGAATGTTCAGAGAACAATTTCAAGGGTCAAAATCTCATTGGATTGAAGAGTTCCTAATACCATTAAAAAATTCTCAAGATGTAAATGTCTCAAATGAGTTCGCATGATTCATTTAAGTACTTAAACACAAGTTATGGTTAAAAGAAAGGTTGGGAGTCAAAGTGTCAATTTGAATTGCCCTAATTTACATGCGTGCAGGTGGAATGCCACATATCATTGGAAAGCTCTTGATGAGAGCTATAATTTTTCTTCAGACCTTACCACAATTGGAGGTCTTCACAAGAAGGTATGGGCCTCCAAAGTGGTAGCAACCAATTTCAAAAATTTCAGGACTTTTAACTTACGAACTCTAAGAGAAATGACATTTGGATGTAGCCCTTGTGGCTAATAAGAGAGAATACTATAAGAGGGAAGGTGGTGGTTTTTCCTAAGTTTGGGCCGTGATGAGTTTTGTGAATTTATGTATGCTCATGGCTTGTTAATGCACCAAAAATGTTCCAACTATGCACTAACCAACTTGTTATTTAATTTGTGTAGGTCCATGTGAATAATTGACCCACTTGTCATTCGTTCTAATCCCCATCCTGGAGGTTTAATGTGCTTTTTTTACCCCCAAAGTGTTGCGAACTAAGGAGTGTACCCCAACTCCTTTTTCTTTCGTTGTTTTCACTTTTGGACTCACATTTGAGTCTTTCAAAAAGCTTGGGGGTGTGTCAAATTGTACCAATCTTAAAGGTACCTTACCTTAAACTACTTTTATGACATCCAAAAAATGGACACCTTAATATGCCTAAACCCGGAGACTATTGAGTATTGTCATAGATGTCAATGCCATGAAATTCATTCATTTGAATGACTATCTGTGTACGTAACTTTTTGTTTAGTTTTGGTTCACTCTTAATTAAGTTTTAATTCACTTTCACTTAACTCATAGTTCACTTCCATTTGACATTCAATTCAGTTTAATTAAGTCTCAGTTAAGTTAAAATTAACTCCTAGTTAATTCCTTGTCAACTTTGAATTAAATCCTAGATAACTCTTAGATGACTCCTAATTAAATCTTAATTAACTCTTAGTTAAGTCATAGTAAACTTTAGTTAATTCCCACTTCATTCCTAGTTAAGTCCTAATTAACTTTTAATTAAGTTTCAATTAACTAACAATTGATTCTCAATTAGGAAGGCTTTCAAAATGTTTCTTTACTCGATGGACACATAAAAACCTCGTTGGAATCTTCCTCAAATTAAGTTTCGAAAGGGGTATAAATAAAAGTAGGACCCTTCATTTCCTTCAATTTGTTCAACATTAGTTTTAGGCACAATCTTGCACCATAACCTTGTCATGTTCATTTCATATTCATGTTTATATATGTTAACACAATAAGACTTTTTTTAATGTTATCTTACACATTTCATGTTCTTGTTTTAAAATCATGTAATCTTGTTTTGTTCTTTGTTTGAAAGTTAAACTTAGACCTTTCCTTTAATTTTTGTTCATGTGCTTCTTTGTGTCCTTGACAAGTACAAATATAAACTTGTGAAAACTTGTAATTTAAGATGTAAGGTTTGGTGTTATGGGTTTAGATCTAAAATTAGGGTTTTAGGTTTTAGGGTTTTGATTTCAGGTTTGAAATTAAAGTTTATAGCCCTAAAATTAAGGATTAGGGTTTCTATTTTGAAATTAAGGTTTTAGGTCTGAAATTTAAGTTTACATACTTAACATTAGGAATTAAGGTTTTAGGTTTGAAATTTAGGTTTATAGACTTAACATTAAGAATTAAGGTTTTAGGTCTGAAATTTAGGTTTATAGACTTAACATTAGGAATTAGGGTTTTAGGTTTTAAAATTAGGGTTTGAAGACTTGGGATTAGGGTTTTAAGGTTTGAAATTAAAGTTTATAGACTTGAAATTAGGGAATTAGGTTCAGGTTTTGAAATTAGGGTTTTAAGGTTTAAGATTAAGGGTTATAAACTTGAAGTTAATGATTAAAATTTAGGTTCTAAACTAAGGGTTTAATGTATGTAATTAAAGTTTGTAGACTTGGGATTAGGGTTTAGGGTCTAATGTATGAAAATAAAGTTCTCATATTAAATTTGTGAAGGTCAAAAATGAAGGTTTTAGGTTTGAAATTAAGATTTATTAGTTTGAAATTAGGGTTTTAGGTTTAAATTTTATAGAAAAATTGGATTGCACAGTCATAATGTTTTACATCGCATGTTAATTATAATTCCAAAATAGCCCTAACTTTTGCTCTAAACTCTTCTTTTGAAATCATACTTCAATTTTAGCCATCTTCAAATTGCTAATTTTAATTTTTTAAAAAATTCTCACGATTAATATCCATCTTCCTTAATAGGAAGGCATCACAAACATTAGATGTAGATGAATATTGACTTGCCATAGGATTAGAAGAACTGTCACCAATGAAAGGTGTAGTTGACTCCTTAGGGGGAGGACTATCACTAGGGCTAGGAGATGAGGATTGGGTTATGGGTGTGCGATCAATGAGGCTTTGTCACCTTTTCAAAACATTTTGACTTGTATGTCCATTAATGGATTTTAGTCTTTCCAAAACCACATCACATTGCAATGTGGCTTGTTCTAAATTATCTTCATAGGAAGTACTTATCTTTAATTCTTTCAAAGTTTCCCATAATTAGTTATTCAATGTTTCTTCAACAAACTGGGGATTTGGGTAGGCGTTTAGGTTATCTTTATAAAGAAATTTCCAGAGCACATTAAGGATTAATTAAATCCCATTTTTTTGCCAATGTTATACATGGAAAAATGACAATTATATGATTTTGCAAATGTGCTAAGGTGTACAATGTGCCAAGGTAGCTTCTTTCAATAGGGTTGTGTGGGCTTGTGCAATGCCATTGATTCGGAGATTTGAGTTTCAGCCATGAACTTGTTAACATTTTATGGGATCCCCATTCTTGAAAACAAACCCACACCCAACATTCACATTTAGATGACCCTAGAAAACCTAGGAATGGACCCTAATGACCAATTGCTAGTAGCATTCAACATTAATTTTTATGAGGCAAATAGGTTGCGATATGCAAGGTTTACAAGAAGCCCAAGAGGATTAAAAACAAAACCAATTTAAATAGAAGATCCAATGCTTCATGACAAGCAAATCAAAGGTTGGGTATGCAACATCACCAAGTTGGTCAAAACAACCAAAACCAAACCCAACTAAAACATGGTTGTTATTTTCTTAGTAAGTTTGTTTAACCACAAGGCCTTAAACATAAACTGAAAGTAGAAAGATGGCAGCCCTACCCACCTAAACCACTAACATGAAAAAAAGTTAGCTACATTTACAAATTATTGAATCATATCAACTAGCAACAATTACAAATTAAATTAAATTAAATTAAATTAGTCACTTACATTTATAAATTGTTCAATCATAACAACCAACTACATTAACAAATTAAATTAAATTAACTAGCTACATTTACAAATTCAACAATTAGATTAGTTGTTGGTTATATTTTGGAGTAATTTGGGTTTGGATATGTGGCATTACTAAGAAGGTGAAAATGACCAAAAACAAAACCACTTAACATGGTTATTGCATTCATGATCAAAGAATACAAAATACCAACAAAAACAAATGCAAATTAGATTTTTTTAGTTTATTTTAGAAATCGTAAGAGATTCAACAAAAATAATATTAAAATCATGTTTATCTACACATTTTGATTATAAAAAAAATCAAATATGAAAAAAATCCTTGTCTAGCTATCTATTTTCGACAAACATTTCAACCAATCTATTTCAAATTGTTTGTGGGTCTTTAGATGCCTTGGAAGTTTATAAGTTTGAATGACTTCATGGTAAAATGCATTGTCATTTCTCACAATTTCAAGTGTGTTCTAGGCCATGGTATTGCCCACAATGTTGTACGAAGACTTGTTAACTCAATGTAGATGCCACATCATTGATGAGCCCATGGGCAAATGAGTTAGAATATGTGCAATAACAAAATTGTGTATGAGAGGAGGGAAAAGATGGCATGGGTGTTTGCATGAAGGTTTATATTATACGAGTTTTGGGGTAGAAGGCCCTTCCAAATTTTTTAAAAATTAAAAAAATAGGCTCAAGGTTTTAGGTTTCAAGGGATGGGGCGGTTGAAATTTTGGTGTGGTTGGAGGAGGATTTCCAAACTTCTTCTTGGATTTTGTAAGACATGAAGCTATTAGGGTTTGTAGGATATCACAAAGCTTGCAAGGAAAAACATAATGTGACCACAATGAAAGTAAGAACATTGCCAAAGAGTAAAGTCTTTGGCACAATAATCACATAAAGTATCATCTTTTTCACTTGAAGAACTGGATATAAACATGGTATCCAAGGCTATGGGATAAATTTCACCTTAGAAAAAAAAAAACAAGAAGTTGTGAATCTCTTCGTATTTGAATCCCTACACTTTTAACAACACATTGTTGTTAGAGGTAATTCAAGCTTCATAGGAACAAAGGTTTTAGAATCTACAATGCTCACAACTTGCAAGCTATAACATCACTAGGTAGTCTAAAACTCATACATTTGCAACACTAGGTAGTTTAAGACTTAAACACAAAATGCGCAAGATCTGAAACAAAGGTTGAAAGAAAGCACATATGTGAGAATGAAAGAGATAACAACTTGGGAAATAAATAAAATGAATATGTAGTAGAAGATTGTGAATGCAAGATTAGAGGAGCAAGAGCAAAACGAACTTGTTGGAAAACTTGTGAAGGTAGAAGCTATTGTTGCTGAGTTGTGTGAAAGGATGGCTATTGACAATAGTAATAAACATCAATAGTAGCAAGCATTCATGGCTCAAATCATAGCTACATAATAAGAGACATAATGCAAGTACATCGTAGTTGAAGAACATCTAATTTTGAAGGATAGATGAGACCCATACCTTTCATTTCTTTTGTTTGTTTCTCTCCACAAAGGTGAAAGAAAAAAATGTTAGAGCTACACATAGGTGAGAAAAAAAAAAGATTGTTGCCATTGAACCTTTGCACTTACAAAACTTGGAATTCCATGGAAGTGAGAAAAAAAGTGTTGCCGATGAACCTTTGCGCCTATAGAACTTGAAACTCCATAGAGGCAAGAAAAAAAAAATGTTGTCAATGAACCTTTGCACCTATAGAACTTGGAATTGCATAGAGATGGGAGAAAACAAATGTCGCCAATGAACCTTCATGCCTACAAAACCCATAACTCCACTGAGGCAAGAGAAAAATAAATTGTTGCCTTTAAAGCTTCATGCTTATAGAACCCTAAACTCCACAAATGCGAAAGAAAAGAAGGAATTTTGATTGTTGAACCTCTTTGCATGCGCAATGTCTAAACTTCACATTAGTGAAAGAGATCAAAAGTGTTGGGTCTAAACCTCTCAAAGGAAAGAAATGAGAGAAAGGTCAAAGCTTCTGAGGGAGGGATGAGAGAAAGGCATCGTTGCTTCATGCATTCAAAGGAGTTGTGACCTAAACTTGCAAGTAGCAACTCCACAATAGTTTGACACCATATTTGGTTCGTGTTGAGTGGAGGTGCTAAATCCAGTTTGGTGCCTTGTTGGGATGTGGTGTAATTTTTTCATGCTATGTTGGGCATTAAGGGTCAAATTTTTGGCAAACACAAGTTACTAGCCCCATGTTCGGCAAACTTTACAAAAAACTCTAATCATTGATATGAAGTCGTGGTGACATTGTAACATTTTTTGATTATTGATCAATGTTTCATTAACATTCAACTTTGAACACATTGTTAAAATATTGTAAAAACACAAATTCATGGAGGTGCAAGTTTGTGATGAAGTGGAAAAATCTGGGAGTTTTTAAATATTATTAATAACTTATTGCAGATTGATATAAATGTCTGAAAATTGGGGGATAGGAAAGGCGGGAGAATCTGGTGACAGACAAGTCAGATTTTTCACCAGATTTTCAAGATTTCCAAAACAAATCTCTTTGTGGATCCTTTAAAAAACCCTAGTAAGGTAACCCAAAGAGTGGAGTATACCTCGCTACAGTGAGGGCTCCATGCGAGGCCCTAGTGAATTTGGGCCTCAACTTTGGGAATGTCATGCTAGGAGGGTTATACATAATGCAAAAGTTGAGTGTGCCATTTCTATCGATGACTTATGCTCAAGAGACTTGATGTAAGAATTGAAACATTTGTTAATGGTAACTCCTTACACCAAAATGATTTATGCTGATAAATCTTACACCTTAAAGCCTTAGTGCAATAATTCCAACAAATTAAATGGCATGCAAATTTTTCTTTAGTGTAAGGTGCGGTCCAAACAGTCTAGGAAATAATGTTCAGGTTCTTGCGTGAACAGACAATATGAAATTTAAGTTAGCGCTCTCATCCAGCGGAAAAAAACTATGCTACATTATTTTTTACATCTGTTTTGGGAGAGAGTCAAGGACGCAACAACCAAAGGAGGTTGGGTGCAATGTGAACCTGATTGTGACTTTGATCCTCAAATTGTAGTAAGTATTCTTCATAATTGCATTTTGTCATATTATATTTTTTGCACTTGAACATTGGAAGCTCATGCCATCATGAATTGTTTTATTGGTTGTTGTGCCATGGACAGAACAAAGAAGAGATTTCCATAATAAAAGGGTGCATGAATAAACAAGTATTGGATGCGCCACTAAGAGAGTTAGTTGAGGAGAAATGCCCCTTTTGGGGGCCAGACTATTTGGGTGAGGGATGGAAGAAAAGGTTGAGGAAACTATTTCATAGTTTTATTTCGGGCGGGGAAGGAAGAGGTTAAACCTGCATTGGGTCCTTATTACAAAAGTTCTGCCTGCTTCTGTTTTTTTCCTTGTCTGCCCTTGGCCTGGTCTATCCTTCTCTAAAAAAAGATGGATGATGCCCAGACACACTTTCAGTCCTGCTATGCATGAGTTTTGGGATTGTAATGGGGCCACCTACCTAGTCTCCAGTCCCTAGCACCACTCTCTGGTTCATTGTTTCTTTCTCTTTGGTTTGCCTGACAATTCATGAATTGGGGATTTGTGGACAGGATCATCTGTGTTGTTTGTGGAGGATGAGAAACTACACAGAGAACATGCTTGCACCAGATTGTCTCCAGGATGACAAATCTAAAAAGATCTAGCTAACTCCAGCCCAGAAGGTTCCAAAAGAAGATCCAAATGGCAGACATGGACTGAGAAAAACCTAGATGGAATTCCTGGATCCAGTGTTTGCTTTTTGGTCAATTTGGTGATGTAGCTAGCCAAAATGCCAAAGATCCACCAGGAAGATTTAGCCAAATTTGGCTACAAGCTAAATATAAAACATCCTGTTACATTTCTGGCTACAGACGAGAACCATGTACAGAATTTTTTTGCTATTATTCTTAAAACTTCATCAAATTATGTCTATTGAAAATCTCAAAAAACACTTGATTTCTGTACTTGTAAATTTTAAATGAACTTTTTGGCTATATATACCCAGGAAAAAAAAAGGTTGCTTGGATCTTTGCTAGGTGGCAATTGACTATGGGAATGTGCAAAGGACTCATGATTGCCTGAATTTTGATTTGGGCCCAGTTCATTCTTTACTAAAGATACAATGGAGTGCATGAATATTCAGTTACGAGGAAGTTGAAGTAAAGTTAGTAGGACATCAATTTCTGTTCCAACTTCTGTTCAATGTACAGTAGTCTCCCGCTTAAGTACGCAACTTGAACCTGCGCGGTTTGTGCGTACTTAGCTGGTAGGTGCGTACTTTAGATTCATGACATGTTCAACTACAGTAGTCTTAAATCTAACTTGGG
>Ga0116228_10001386_pt1 | contig 20091 bp, 15 predicted proteins | sample S1TSphfallax_2_FD_89694 | JGI IMG/M metagenome (GOLD analysis project Ga0116228, IMG submission 89694) | Host-associated microbial communities from peat moss isolated from Minnesota, USA - S1T2_Fc - Sphagnum fallax MG | ecosystem: Host-associated > Plants > Peat moss > Unclassified | place... | reverse complement strand
TTGATCCATGGAATGATGAGAACTCATCTGTCATTTTGATCCATGGCACTGCCAAACTACCTTGTTGGTGTTGTGCTGAGAATTGTGGCAGTGGTATCATGTGGAAATAGAATTTCAGTTCTATTCTGATGCTACATTGTAAGGAAGTAAAGAAGAAAGAAGAAACTGGAGCATATATGCAGTGATGTTGGGGGTCCATTACAATCCCTCAGTTCCCAGTTCTCGAGGGGTGTCATCACCCCTCCATATCTGGCTGAAAGATATTACACTCAGGCTCTCCCAAGTAACTACGGACTTCTGGTCCAGTTCGCAAGGTATGCCACAGCTTGTAGAAGCTAGGCATAGGATTCTAGGTTAGAGAGTTGTTAGAGGTGAAATCATCACACCATTCTTTTTATTTTGTGCCAAGTATCTAATTGGAGAATATGCATTTTTTTCCCAATTGGGGCTGCTAGATTCCCATTTTCTTTCAATTTTCAATTATTTCAGCATTTTGTGCCAAACATGGGTGACACTGTTATCAGAGGCTATAAAGTTATTCTTCAAATTGGGGCTGCTGAACCCTGTTTCTTTCAATTTTAAATTGTGTCAGCATATTGTGCAAAACATGGGTGGCAAGTGTGATATAGACTTTTGATGACAAGGAAGTCATCGTGTTTCAACTTTCAACATACCAAAGATGTCCATTCAGTTTAACACCGAACTGCTGGAGTGGTCACTTTTCAAAAAGTAAAGGCAGGTTCGAGTTTCTGAATATTGATAAGTTTTTTCTTGATATCTTAATTTATTAGTATAGTAAAGCACCACCAGAAAAAATTTAGTATATCTGGAGGGCATGTCATCAAGCAGAAGTTTTCTTCTGCAAAAGGGGACAGGTGTGTCAGTTTTAAAATGCCCCGCCTCTTTTTTCCCCCTGCCAGGAAAATTTAAATCTACCAGTGGTTTTTGTCAGGCAACCATAACATCCTTAGAGTGGGGCATTCCCAAAATAAGCATCCCATTGGCCACCAATTTCAGGAACACCCTGCTCCTCAAGCATCCATATCCTACTCATTTAGCTTTGACATATCTCCAGTTAAATGAACATGGTTGTTTCTTGTACATTTCTGCATACAAAGTAGTAAGAAAATAAAGTGCCATCTATGAGGTCTTAAGATAAAATCATATTCTAGACACGAACTTTTCATTTTAGTGATGCCAACAACCATGACCTTCTGCTGAACTTAACAAACACAAGAATAAAAATGGCCGTATGACTCCTCTATTGACACATGGTAAACTCTGTTGCAATAGTTCAGTATCTAGTAATCACAGTCTTGGATCCCAAACAATTGGACAACATAATGTTTACTAATGCCTGTGCCAATGTAGGCAAGAAAACAAACACAAGGTTTCTAGCTTCTCCAACTTATGTTGACAGATACATTGTTTCAGGAAAAAAGAATCAAGTTTCCTAAAACAAACCATGTGCTGAAACTGCAAATTGTGATTTTGAAAAACCGTACACCATACCCTGTTACTAGCTAACAGCCAGTAACAAAGAGGACGAGGTAATCAAAGTCGATGAAGAAGACCAGAATACAGTCATGAATAAAACCAGTCCTGAACTTGAAGGAAACTGTGTTCAGAATGAACTAATTCATTCCTGTTTATCAAACTCCAGAGTCTACACCCTCCTACTCCCACTTGGTCCCCCATTGACTATGCAAATTTAGAAACATCTATTTCAAGCAAGACAAAAAGGATTGTCTGATGCATTTAAAGAGTCACCCTTCAATATTTGGATGAGGATAGTGTGATATGCCTCAGAAATATCCTGCTATATTTGGATTTGACCACCGGTATGAGAAGCAACACAGAGAGGTTCCACCAACTTGGACCATGTCTTGATTTTCCAGTGATGGCAAGGTTTCTGCTGCTGGGTGCAAGTTCTCAGTCAAAACTAGGTTTGTTTCTGCTTTTGTGACAGAACGCAACCTCTCCTCCAAAGCAAAATTCACAGATTGTCATCTCATGTCTTGTGTGACATTGGGTGTCCAAACACATTTGGTGAGACCACTCTCTGGTGCTCACTTGCATCCAGTTCTCATGGTGCAAAGAGCACTGAGGGTCTGTCAAATTTGTGCAAATTGTGTTGGTGGTATAGTGTTGTAATAGTTGAAACACCTGAATGTATTATGGAACATGCCAAGTAGAGGCCATTGTGCTTGGTGAGATTTACATCCATTTCCAAACTTTATTTAAATGTATGTGTTTGTGAATCAACCTCGTACATAAGACATTATTATTATGTTTAACATAGCATGTTTTAGGATGATTATTTGAACAAAATGTGCTAACATTTTCATGGTGTCAAACACTATTATGAGATCATTTTAGAGTCCATCAGACATCTTATGTGATGTAGTACAAAATTTTGTTCCATATTACATTCTCTTGACCCGGAAATTTCTTCATATGGTTGAAGCGAATTTTGATCTTGTTATTGCTTAGGTATGTCATCACACATGAGTTAACAAACAAGATTGATATCTGGTGAAAATGACTCGAACATTAGGAAATGGTGATTTGAAAATCTTTATCACTCCCATTTCTCTCGACGCTTCATATGTTTAAAGCTTGCTTATGTTCAAGCCCAAGGTCCCATTTAATTGATTACTTTACAACAATTTTAAATAAATTAACCTCAATGGGTCATGATCATGAAATTTTAAAAAATTGTCACAAAACTTAGGACCAAGATCTCATTTAATGTAGAAACATTCAAAGATTTGGTTGTTGGTAAGACTTGTTGGGCTTGCCAAGTTACTGTATTTGAATCAAGTCAACCAACAATCTCAAGCTACCCCAATTTTGTAACCCATAGAAATTAGACAAGCCAAGCTTTCTCAACTTAGTGTTCAATCAATATTTGAGAACCTCCTGAGGTTGCAAATTCCACACTCAATCTTGACTAGTTTGAACTTTTTGAAGGAACAAGTTTGTAAGTGATGTTAGATTAACACAAGACTTTGCAGTGCAAGTACCAGAACTGGAGAACACACATCAATTAGATCCCATTAAATGTTAAGTAACCAAAGACCTAATTTTGAATGTCACTCTACCTAGCACTATTTCTTTTTGACAACAATGATTACACCATTAACCACCTCACTGAAAACGTTGCAAATGATGTGTAATAGGTGGCTAAACAACAATTCCTTCAGGAAACCCATCCCAAACTTAAGTTATTGACAAAATCTTCAGTCACTGTTAATATTTTAAACTCCCTTTAGTTATGAGGCCCCTCTTAGAGGGATCCTATTAATTTTGTGAATAGGTAGAATTGACCTACTTGTAACATTCCCCCAGCAAAGTGGATAACTTGTGCCAGAAATTTTCGGACGCAAAGCAAATGCAGATGTCAATGGGCACTTCATAATGCAAGGCAGAAGATTCCATGTTCTTGTAGGCCTTACCATACCGAGTTACAAAAATTAGTCACTTTGTAGCTTGCCATGCTCAATTTCTGCAGCCATAGCTGGGTACAGAGAGCTGAACATTGGGCCATGGCAAGTACCATTGGAGGAGCAACACTGCATGGGCACCTAATAAACCAAGCTGCTTCAGCATCCAGTCAGTTCAGTTGATGGTTCAGCTTGTGCAGATGGTGATTACTTGTGACGATGGCTGTCAAGTTCCCATCCAGAGTTATGACTCATGATCCAAGGATAGTTTGCCATGGTGCAGAGTCTTACATGATAACTGGCAAATTGGCAGGCATAGTCAGAGCTTTCAGGGGATCAGAAGTTTCTGGACTATAGGACTAGTGAGCAAAGACAGAGGATGCAACTTAGAGTACTAGAGACATTGTCAACACATTGAATGAAGTTTCTCACTCTTGGTCACGTAAGATTTGTGATGGAACATGCTAGGGGTGTATATGTTTGTGGAACCATTTTGATGGCAGATTATCTGAACTTTGCACAGCCATGAGCAAGGGTTACTCCTGACTGGTATTTACTTCTCAGATAGGTCTCAACTGTAAGCAGACTACCAAAAGGATATATATCAGCTCCAACCAAGCAAACAAAGGAATTTGATCTAGTGGACTATCCTTTGAGACAGCTTAACAGTGTTTCAGGTCATGAAGGTGCACCGCACACAGGTCTGAAAAGCCAAACCATCAGTCCTAGTAAGAAGGGCCCACTCAAAGTCCTATTCCAGCCACAGTTGACGGTTGATCCCAGAACTCATCTGTCATTTTCATCCATGGCACTGCCAAACTGCATGTATTATTCCTGTAATACCAGGTTTCAAACTACCTGTATTTCTATATGACATCTTAGAATAAAGATCACATTCCAGACATAAACAAGTATTCATTTTAATCATGTCAGCAACCATAATCTTTTGCTGGACTTAGCACATACCTACAGTGTTATGGAAGCCAACTGAATAAAAATGGCCATACGATTTCTCTACTACATGCTAAACTCTCTGCTGCAACAGTTCAGTATCTAGTAATCACAATCTGAGATCTCAAAAAATTCAACAACATAATGTTTATTAATTCCTGTGCCAATGTAGGTAACAAAGCAAAAAGGTTTCAAGCTTTTCTAACTTATGTTGACAGATACTTTGTTTCTCAAAAAAATAATTAGGTCTCCTCAAGCAAATCAAGTGCCCCAGTACAAATGGTGGTTTTGAAATACCATACACCATATCTTGTTACCCAGTAACAGCCAGTAACAAAGAGAATGTGGTAATCAAAAATGATGGAGAACACCTGAATACAGTGATGGATATTTACAGTACTGAACTTGAAGGAAACTGTGTGCAGAATGAACTAATTCATTCTTGTTTATCAAACTCCAGACCCTCCTACTGCCTCACTTGGTCCCCATTGACTATGCAAATTTAGGAACAATTATTTCAAGCAAGAACAACAAGGATTGTGATGCATTTAAAGAGTCAACCTTCAACTTTTGGATCTGGCCACCTGGATGAGAATAGTGTGATGTGCTTCAGAATTAGCCTGCAATATTTGGATGTGGCAACCTGTATGAAAAGTGACATAGAGGTTTCACCAACTTAAACCATGTCCTCATTTTCCACTGATGGCAAGGTTACTCCTGCTGGCAAGTTCTCTGTCAAAAGTATGTTTGATTCGGCTTTTGTTACAGAACCCAACCTCTCCTCCAAAGCACGGGCACCCCACTCCCTGTATCCGTAGTCCCACAATGAGAACTACATACCAGATGTAGTTTGCAGAAGGGAAACCCCATTGCAGTACTATGCAAATGTAGATTCCTCACTCTCATTCTCTTCTCTCCTCATTCTCAACATCTGTCTATATTCAACAGCCAGCTGCAAAATGTACATGAAATCACAAAAATAGGGCAGAAGATGTTCTATCTAGTGAGGGTAACTGCCTTGGTGATCTGATGCACTGAAAAGAATCTCTGCAGTTCTAATTGATTATTTACAACTCAGAAAAACAAAATTACCTTCGTTGACTGGCCTCCACAGGGTCAGAACCAGGAAGGGGGTTTCCAAGTTCATACCCCTGTCCTTCCAGCACTGACTCCCCCGCCCACAGAAAACTTTCTCAAAAGCAGTTGCAATTGGATTGACAAGAGGACTGCAGCCAGGCAGATATTAACAGAGTCAGTCAGATGCAAAAGGAAACCAAAGGCACAAAAACCAGGGGATGGAAAACTTGCAAAATTAGACAATGTATCTATGAGCTTGCAGAGAAAACTCCACAGCAACAGTTCGTGTCAGTTCCAAACAAACCTTGTGTGTATCACTCATTGTGTCAGTTCCAAACAAACCTTGTGTATATCACTGACAAGACCATCACCTTCATCAAAATTAGAACAACAGCATATGTATGTTACAATATTGCATTGTTCATCAGTGGTTGTGAAGAACAACAAGGGAGAGAATCCATAACTGAATGCACTAATCAAAAGAAACTGAAGTATCTTCCTGAGCACCTAGAACTTCTCCATAGTTAGTACTTAATCTAAATGAGGGATGGCAGTAAAGTTGCAGTGAATTCAGATCTGACAACATAATCAAGAGAAGCAGAAATTACTTACTATAAGAATTCAGGGAAGAAAGTGGATTGAGAAAATTCGGAACTTGCATCGCCTTTGAAACCAGCCTCAGGTTTTCTTTGAAGATAGCACAAGTAAAGTCAGGCCCCATAAGTTCCAAAGACAATAAACAGCACATAATGCATTGGCTGATTCAGAAAGAGGCTAGTCACAAGTGCCAATACCACCATCACGGAGGGTAACCACTGCAATCATCTTGAACATTTTATTGTCAGAAACCCAAGCATCTAAACTGTAACATACACATACGAACAATTAAAACCTAAGACTGGCAACAAGGTTCACCTGTTTCTTAATCACAAGATCTTATCATTGAGCATGGCTAACTCAAAAGATTTCAGATGAAAACTAGGCCTTGAAGCTGGTCCTTACAAAACTCCATACTATCAGTGAAGCATAATCTGAGCATTCTGATTCACAAAAGCAGCCCCTAGTCACATTCTGAATGCTTACCTTGGCATGCAGCTTAAATAAAACTGACACTTCTTGATCGGGCATAATCTGCTTCACAGCAACCAAAAACCCAGCCAATACACCATGAAATCCTGACACAGATACATACCTGCATGAAAACCCCAGTTCATTACCATAACAAAAGAACCTGCCTGCCACAACACCATTTCACTTGCCTTTCCAATCAATGGACCTTGAGCAGATTCACAAGGTCAGTAAGAAAAAGTAGATTACCAAGCTTGTGACTGCTAGCAAAGCATTGGCAAAATGACAAACAAGAACATTGAGGACTCCCTGCACTGGTCTTTGTAAAAATGAAAACAATTTTCTCTGACATTCTTGCATGTTGGCACCTATCTTCAAAATGTGGAGACAAACAAGTGAAGGATGTGACTCACAAGAAGTCCTCCCTTCTTGAGAGATAATAGAGGAATATAGCCAGAACAAAGGTACTTGCTGAAGCATAAAAGTTCACAAATATGATGAACTTGAGGAACTCCTTTAAACCCCAGAAGGGCTCCAGCAACCTTCCAACAATGAGAAGAGCAGCAATGCTCACAATCAACTGTTGATGTCCATAAACATAAGGTGTAAGGAGATAGTCTGAGGATTAAGTCCCCAGCAAAGCAGTAGCAGAAATAGAACAGTAGAATAGGACATAAAGATGGAGAGAAAGGGGCAGTACCTAGTATCAACAGAAGGAGAATACTTACACTGAAGATGGATTGCTCTAGATAGCAGTTCCAATTTTCCTCCTTCCCCATAGGGGCCTGCTCGATACAAAGGAAGTGCACCTCTGCTGCACTACTCAAACAAAGATGTCAAAACGTTGGCACCACATTGAACTGAGATGTGAAGAGCAGCAATGGGCAAGAGTGTATGGAAAGGCACAGACATCACCAGACCAAAACATACATCTAGAAACCAAAATCTTGGTCATGAAAGAACTCCCAACATCCATTTCAGGAAGTTCACACATCAAGGCCAAGAGGTGAATAGAAAAAGTACACTACCAGGGCAGAACCAAGAATCACATTCCTGATAATCAGAACAACAAAGCTTGTGGTAAATATAAAATGGAAGAAACATACTTCTAGGACAGTATAAAACACCTGATCCTGAACCAGGAGCATTGTAGAGAGAGGAATGGAAAGAGACTTCTCTCAACTGATCATGGAAGAATCGGGAAGAATATTGATGAGCCTACAGAGAAAATTCCCCAAAAGAACTTGGAAGGTAACCATTGTATCAGTTTTGGCAAAACTAAATCAATCATGACAAGAATGAGCGTGGGCATAACCTTGTGAGTGCGACTCAGAAAGCATCAGAGCATCATTCATCACAAATGGCATTACTCCCCATGATTTCATCAACCCCTCACCATAGGTATAGATGAAAGTATTAGATGAAAAACAATGAATAGTGTAACAACCCAAAATAAAAATTAAAAAAGGAATGCGAAAAAACAAAAAAAAAAGACTTGCCCCACTCATTTGGAGTTGCAAGGCATTTCTCTCTTCTTCTCTTCAGCAAGTCTCAACAAGGTTTCTCGTCCTCAAGGAGGAAACTCCACAGCAATGGCAACAATAAAATAGAAAATTAGAAAAGAAATTGCAAGAGGGATGTCCAAGGAAACATAAAGCCCAGCCAAAAAATTGTAGTGCAAACTGGGTCATCTTTCGAAGGGAGTTTCCGATCTAAGCACTTGCTGAAAGGCGAAGCTAAAGGGCACTTACTTTGAGAACTCTCACTTAGAGAGCACATAATAATGTAAAACTCAATAAATATTTTTCCCCAGTGATATCAAAAAAAATTAAAATTAAATGACAATAGGCATTTCAAAGAACAAATTGTGTTTTTTAAAAACTTCCAACTGACATATTACACTCTATAAGCATCTCCAAATACACAAAAAGAAAAACTTCAGAGGTTTTTCCATTACCTAGATTCACTACTTCCATTTCTTTCCATTACCTTCAAACCATCTCTTTCTCTTTACCCACCCAAACCTCATCCCACCAGCTAACCATTGTTCTTGCGAGACCTCTTACTACATCAGGCCTGTTCCATCATAAAAATTTCTAGTTGGTTTTCACATTAGGTGAAACCTTGAAACCGGGAGCATTACCAAAATATGGGACCACTTCAACACTTGACAAGGTGAAGCTAGGTCTAGGTAAAGACCTAGGCCCTAGTGATTTACCTTACACGTTTATTTGAAAACCATGGAGAATATGGGTTGTGAGAAACTCTATGGCAATAACCAACAAGATTTGCATCCTCCAAACATTTTGATTCCACTAGGCATTATGGAGCATGCCTAGCTTTTCTGATGAAGTTGTTGCAACCATAATCATTTGGAGTGAATCATTGGGCTTCCGTATATATATATATAAACCCCAAATTGCCCAAAAATAGGCAAATCTAAAATGGGTGCCAATTGCCCACTATCAACCTCCCAAAGAAAACAATGTATGGTAAAAATTTATTCAAGGGAATTACTTTAATGAACATCTCAGAAAGGGCTGTCACTTGCAAATCTGATGTCTGGTCCACAATATTCAAAAGCTCTATTTCTGTGCACTCAGCTGCCAACTCGTCCATGATCAAGATCAGAAATTGAGTGCTCGATCTCAACTGCAATTTCCTCACATCATCTCTGGCAAGTACAACATTTGGCAAGTACATTTTCCCAGCAAGATATGAAGTGGAACACTTCATGTGAGCATCATTGCAGTAGTTGACATCCAGAAACTAGAATATATTGCAGAGGAAGAGTATACATTACTAGAAGGATTTGACAGCGGGAAAATGGCTGGCCTTGGACTCCCTGGTTTCTTCGTCACTTCGAACACCTGCAAAGGCCACAGGAAGGAACTCTATTTTGAGACAGAGAGAAGTGGTAGAGGGTGTGCCCGCAAGGTTCCCTCTGTGTTGCAACAATTCTAAGATCTGCCGACCAATTTCTGGTAGAAAGTCATCAAATCATATGCATGAACCCAGTTGAAGACTTAAGAATAACTATGAATAAAGCAACAATGGATTCTGGGCTCATTGAACAAAATATCCAAATTATTGGGTGCAACGGGTGGATCAATTATGTACTTTGATTGAGCCTGGAAGTAAAAGCAAGCTACAGCAGGGCAAGAAGCTACACTTCCTTGGAGAAGATATGACCACATCCAGAGAGTACCAAAAGCACATCTGGTTTTACTTTCTTAACCTGGAAAACAAGATCCACAGTTAACATGGGGAATTTAACCCTAAAGGCACTTAGGCAGTATATATAGAATGTTGCCTTCCGTTGACAGACTGGATAAACTTCTGTTTAGATATTGAAACAAAAGGGTCACACAACAAACCACAATAGTGATGCACTTTCATTGTGGCCATAGAACCTGCCATAATTACATGAGAAATGAAGGAAAAGTGATGCATACCATAATTAAATTGCTGAAAGGGAAGACACACACAAGATTCAAGTAGCAAAGCACCCTCTTTCAGGCTGTCAGGTCCCTTGGACTCCTCAGATTCCCTTGCATACTGTCAAATCTGGGTTTAAGCCCTTTCATGACCTTGATATCAGCCCCTGGTTCCATCAGAAAAGATGTCAATGATTCAAATTAGAGATCATTCTGGGTGGAAAACAGTTTCCAGGTGATCCATGCTCATTGTCTGTCCAGTACGCTTGAGATATATGCAGAGTCCCCAACTTTTGATCTACTTTCTCAGGCCCGCAAAAGGCTCCACAGTGAGGCCATATTCTTTCAGATGCATTATTGGAAGATGTCCAAGTAAATAAAGCAGCTTATACAACCATAAGCAACTCAGTTAAGAAGCAAAAAAATGTCTTCCAGAAGCAACAGGTGAGAACATAAAATCCAGAGTGCAACAAATAAAAGCTTCAGGAGGATCCAGAAATAAGGTGGCAATTCAAATATTGATCAAGAATCCAGAACTGGTTGCTTGCTTTTCCATGGTCTTGTAATCTCATCATTGCTTGCTTGACCATATTTACCACCCCTTGGCCAGCACTGAAAGAGAAAGGATAATAGTTTCTATCAGAGTCAAGATCCTGTCACGTTTAGCCACACAGGAGGATGTACAACGAAATTCCTTGTGGTAGTAGCCCACACTTCTCTGAGAACTGGAAGTGGTGAATATGCACACTTACCTGCCAGCACCCATGACTACTATGTTTTGTTTCACAGTGTCTTCCATAGGGTGACCCATTGCTCACACTGCCCCCAGCAGCCCTGCAAGTGCTACCCCTGCTGTCCCCTGGCAATACAGAATGAAATGCAGCAAAATTAATTGTGGTAGGCTAATAGAATAATAGAATAACAGATATGTATATACTGCATCCGTACTGAGAACTCAATACCTACAATTTAAGTCAAATGAGAGAAACCCAATAATAAGGATAGAGAGATTTCAGAACAACCTATAGGCAATCAGGAAAAATTGCAGACCCCAACAGTAAGACAGGTAGAAAATCCTGAGTGGTGTGATGGTGACAGATATATTAACAGACACTAAGGACCATATGAAGTACCCAGTAGATCTATGTTACCTGATAACACTTACCTGGACATCATCATTGAATACACAGTAGACATTTCAGTACCACTGGAGCAGCTTGAAAGCCCATTTGTTATTGAAATCCTCAAACTACCACAAAGCACAAAATGCTTGAAACAGCTACTTTTTGCATATCCAACAGCTACAGGACTTCAGGAAGCAACTACTACACCATCTCTTTGCTCAAAGAAAAGAGTCTAGAACAGGACCCTGCAGATTCAAGGGTGAATAGACTGAGTTTGCTCATGGCATTGTTGACCATTGTGAATTGTTTCTGAAAACCTTCCTCCTGCGCACCTTTACCTGGGCAATTACATGAGGCCAGCAAGTATAACAGCTTCCACGAATTCATCAATGATACCAGTGTACGCATCTCCTTGAAGTCTCTTATGTTGAAGTCCCATATCTACAAGGACATGCAGTGAATATGCTTTTACTAAAGACAACAAGGAAGATAGCTACAAGAAGAAAAAATTTCATCACCTTTCCTTTTGGGTTTCTGCTACATGATTGCATCCAAATCTCTACAATGTTGATCCCTCATGTACTGAGCAGGGAGCAACTGTATAGATAAGGTATCACAACAAATGCTGTACATGAGGCACAAACTTTCCAAATTGCAACCAGAATTACAGCTACATTCCAATCATGCAAAGGTCAACTCACACTGAGGATTCTCAAGGAGCTGCTGGTTGTCTGTTCCCACATCAATAACTACTGGTAGAACCTGCATTTTGAGCAGAACAGAGAGCTTAAGCATCATAGAAAAATTAAGTATACAGAGAAAAGTCATTTGCCAAGGGATTGATCCATATACTTGTAACCAGTAGCCAATCAAACAAGAAATGGAGCTCAAAGAAGACTGTGATAGAGAGTCAATAGACATAACCTTTAGTCCTGAAAAGTTGGTGCAAAGACAAGAAGAAATTTAGATAAACATAGATTAATGAAAAGCAATGGAATCTCTGCATTCAATTATTCATCTCAAGGAATAACAATAAAGTAAAAGGTGAGGCTGAAGGTTTTGGTTCTCAAAAAGGTACTATGGTGAAAAAGTTTCTTACACACTGAGGATTGATGCCTGCTGCAGCAACATAAAGGTCAAGCTTGCCAATAGGAATAACAATGCCCTGTGCTCCTAGGTCCCCAAGACCAAGAACTTGGGTGCCATCTGTCACCACCATCAAGTCCACCTGTTACAAGCAAAAACAAACTTGTCAGTTTGTACCAACAGTTAGGGGTAAGGAAGAATATGAATAGTTGGGCAACAGCATTACTCATAACATATCTGTGAGATTGGTCAACAACAACTGGAAATAAAATCAATTCTGTCCTTTCACAGTCAGCAATCATCAACGATGCTGATTGTTAAGTGGAAACAAATGGCATCACAAAGCTGAACCTGCTCTGAAGGCCAGTTGTAGATCATTGACACCATTTCTCCATGGTCATTGGCAGTGAAGTACATGCCACAAGGGTATCAGAAAAGGCCACTGTACCGTTGACAAACCAGTCCTATAATTGGAGTGTAGATAATAGGAGCAAACTGGTTGATGTTTTTTATGAGAACCTGTTGAAGCCCACACAGGTGGGAGAGAGTGTAAACAGCTATTAACTAGCACAACACACAGTACAGTGCAGCAGCAGCTATTCCACACTAGTACACCTTAGCTGTAACAACAACTTGTTTATGAGCTATCTTCATAAGTACATAGAGAAATTCTCCAAACTTACAACTTAAGTGAACCTTGTAGATTGAGAAATGACCTAACAATCATAAGGTTGCAGATATTTCTGAACATATCAATGAACCAGAATTAGGGGGGAAACAGAGACCTGGCATTAAAAATGGGAAACGGAATGAGGAGTGGTTTGAACAACAGTGATAGTCACATGCATATTGAGGTGACCTTGAACAGCAACTTCATTACAAGAATACACATTGCATGACCATGGTGCCCTAACCCTTTACACCTTGTAGTAAAGAGTCTCATTTCTGTCATGTAGCCTGTTGAGTATATGCCACTTTGCAAGGGCAGTCATATCATCTGCTCCATCTGCTGTGTTCTGCTCCAATTTCCTGAAATTGTTCACTACATGCATTTCACAAGCATTGGTGAGGTACCAACAAAATACTGGCAATCTCTTTCGTCAGTTTAGGGATGGGGAGTTAACCCCAAAGCACTTACTGAAGCGTTCATATTGTTGCTCAAAGGTCATGATTTTTGGAGGCAGAAGCCCACACAGACCAAGTCGGTCTCATTCAGTAGCAGGAAATGCTGTGACCTGTACACCATGCATTGTCCCTGGTCTCACTAAGCAGATTCACAGACTGGTAATGGAAGCACACTACCAATATGGTTTCAGACTCTACAATCCTGAGATAGGTCTACAACTTTATCGCCAGACTACGAAGATTATGCCTCAAACAGCATCTATGTTCTCGTTCTGCAGAAGGCATGATCGGGTCCTTCTTGACGAGCTATTTCTTTGGAGTTCTGAGAAATTGTGAGACTGCGCTTCCAAGAATATTTCGGATTGATGTAAGCTAATCCTCCCTGGTCATTGAAGTGAAGAATGTAGAGGAGAGTGTTCTGGATCAGCGATGTCTGTCAAGATCTAACACTTCAAGCCAGACTCTCAAGGGTGCTAATTTTAGTCTCGATTGCAATTTCGGAGCCAAAAAAATTCATTTATGGTAAGTTGGAAGCTGGAAAGTCGCACAGCAATTGAATCCAAGTCGTCTACTGATCTCTTATAATCCGATGGAATAGGAGAAGGCAACGCCTACCTTGTTGAACCAAGGATCGTGCAAGATGTCTGTGCTGCGTTTGCGAACAATGGAGGGGCCTCTTGACGCGGTCGCTGTGTATAGAACGGCGGCTGCCATCATCGCTAACATTGCGATATGATTGCTGCAGACCTGTCAAGCGAAGCTTCCGCAGACGACTTGCCTGCATTGATTGCGACATGGCGATCCTTCCACGACCCAGTCAGTTTCTTGACACCTTGCGAGGTTGTTTCTCCTCGCGGAGCCAGAATGTGGAACGAAACAATCGAAAGACCCAGCGCAGAGGCTTCCCCTCCGCTCCCGGCTCGAGGGCTCGAAATCTCTGGGTCTGATTGCAGCGGGACCAAAGAAAAAACAGAAGAAGAAAAAAATTGACAAGGTCCCGAAGCAGCGCTTCATGGCAAGGCGTCGCAAACATTCGCCCTCTCCCGACTCCTCCCGCCTGTGCGTAAACCTCGGCAAGACAAAGCCCACGTGTTCAATAAAACATCAGCAAGGCCAAGTCCACATGTCAACAAACTATTGGTTTCAAGCTTGGGAAGGAAACTCCACGTGTCAATCAAGTATTGGTTTGAACCTCGGCACAGCAAAGTCCAGTCATATTGGTTTGAACCTGGCACACCTTAGCACTAACTCCCAACCCTTTTTGGGATAGTGCAGGGCAGGGCAGCAGCAAAAAACCATGTCTTGGAAAAGAGGGGTTCATATACCCTTTTTTTAATGGCAACCCTAAAAAAGGGGGGGAGAGGGGGATGATGTTGCCTTTGAACTTTGAACCACCTTTCAACCCCCTATGAACCGCCTTGGAACTGTTCATGACACCCCATGAACCTTTAATCCACCCATGGACAAGCATAAATTTTTTTTCTGCCCTGCCCAGCACTATCCCAAAAGCAGTTGGGAGTTTAGTTCCCATGCTCAGGACACCCCAACTGTAATCATGTATTGGTTTGTGCAATATTTTGTCCCCCTGTTTTTGGCTAAGTTCTATGCATAGAGGAAAAGCAGGTAGGCTACCTAGTATGCTTGATTGAGATGCAAGAATGAAATTTCATATGTTTGAGAATTGTTAAGGTTTGAATGTAAATGGTTGACATGTCAAGATAAATCACATATGACCATATTGGGAAAATATCTCATTTAACTCAAATTTAATTTATGAAAGGTCTTAGCATAATTCATTAGTTTCAACTCTAATTGTTTTCCTATGATTTGCACTTTAACAATGGGATTTCGGTACTTGCATCATCCTCATGCCTTACCTTGCCTAAACCTGTAATTAAGTTCAAACCAGTGTTGGGTGATTCTTTACTTTTACAAAGAACCTCCAGCTCTCCTACTAAAAATTAATTCTAAACTATCTTGGTTCCAAGCCTGAGTTCAATTTCTTCAAAAAAACAATTCTGGTTCCAATTCCAGTTCTGAAAATCAGGCTCAGTTTCAGTCCAGTTTTTATTAACCCAGACCTGAACCAGTGGTTAACTGCCCCTTAAATCATTGATTTTTTGTTCTCAAAATTCCAGGTTCCAGGTCCACACCTAAATATAACTGAGACATTGTGAAGGTCAACTAAACCCGAGCCCTAACTGAGCTTGGGTCATTCATGGTTTTCTTTTTGGGGATGAAATAATCGGACTTCTCTTGCAGCAACAACACAAACATTCAATGGCAAGTTGTGAAACAGTTAATCTCTCTGCAATTGGGAGCTTGAGTGTCATTTGTCTTGTGGACAATTGAGTGCAAATGTGGGTTTTGCTTTGCTGTGTGCACTTAAATTTGCAGGCTTGCCACAACATGAATTCATGAAACTAAGCAAATCATTCCTCTATAACTGTGAATAAGACATAGGAAGAAGAGAATTAAGACAATTCGACAAATTTCTACTCCATCTACTTTACCAAAAAATGCAGTAAGCATGAGTCCACTCAATCAGTGGATTCAACTCCCACATAAAACACAACCAGAACAACCCAAAACAATCCAGAACACACTGTAAGAATCTAGAGACAAGGTATTGGCAGGTTTGAAACCATTAGATGAAACTTTCCTGGAAGTTAGCATGGCTTTCCTCACAACCACAAAAGTATGAAAAGTTTTGTCATGGCAGAACAGCTCTACACCTTAACTGCCTCTTGCAAAAATTTCAGTTCAGTTGAGATGGTCACATATCTGTTCAAAATGAAATTTCTCAGAGAATCATCTATGATTACTTATTTGAGGTGAAATGTAGGCTGCTGAACCTGAAGACACATAATACTTTGCGATGAATTTTTCTCAAATTCTTCATCAAGATAGTGTGGAAATAGTATCTGAAAGTTCTTCATAATAATTCCTTGGGAAGTACCGCAAATTAGACCAGCACAAAGCTATTTTTTGATAAAAGACTCAATATTTTTGAGCCATCGGATATACTCACGCTGCTCTTTGTCCTCTAAGAGATCCAGAAGATAGTTTGAAAGCTCCCCATTGATTCCTCGTGCATCCAAGTACTTCTCAAATTGCTTTTGGAGAGTCTCATCCAGTGACCTGAAATACACCAAGTAACAAGATCTTCAGTCCTATAGAACCAAGCATCCAAATCTCACTAATCCAACTAGGGCATATTGCTCAAAGACTAATTACAACAGAGCATTGTAATAGTTGAAAGCTGCCAGTTCTATAGAAATGTGTATTCTATCATACAGCAAGTCTCAAATTTGACCAGAAGATGAGATGGCAATTGTGAAAACATTAGGCACCTAACACTCCCAAACCAAAGATGGTCATGCACGTAGCCATGCTGACTTCAAAATTTCACAATATGGGCAACTGCTTGTTCCATTTTAAGCTTGAGAAATTCCTGGACAATGTGCTTGTTTGCTCTCTTGTAGGGTTCATCCATAATGGAGCTTTGAATGGTAATGGGGTCAGGTGTTCTAGGCTGGTAATGAGTAGGCTAACAGATAGTCATGACTGGTGATTGTGACTGACAAATACTCTTAACCCCTTAGGAATTTTATTAGATAACACACAGGAGATGATTCAGGGTTCAGGGTTTAGGGTTTAAGGTTTAGGTAATTTACGAGAATTCAGGTCCATCATAAAATGTCTCCTTCAAATCTGGGCTCTCCACGTAGTAGACACGATCAATGTCAATAGAATCTGGTTGACAGAAGCAGCTGAATACAAGGGCTGGCTGATCAGCACCCTTCGTCACAGAGACCTTGAGATTCACAACCTTCTGTTCTTGCTCTTCATCTTGATCCTCATACTCATGATTATAGCTATCTCCAAAGTCACTTGACTGGCTCACACATTTCAGTGCAATGTCTTCTTCCCCATACGACCTTCGCAATATCACCTCTGGTTTGCCTGGTGTGTCAGTCAATGTAAATGGCCGTGGAGGACCTCTTGCCAAAGTCTGCACTAACAAATACCATAGTGCCTTAGAAGCTCCAGAACAAGTAAGTTCATATAGCAAAATAAGACTGCTATAACTGAAAAGAGCTTCAACCCTAAAATAGCTCCAGCAATAACATCAAAACGGATCCAAGACCTCAAATGCCAGAGCGAGAAAAACAGAACACCATGCACGAGAACCAAGCATCCAAACATCCGAGGGGTTTTCCGGCCTTGACGGGACTCAAGCAAAATTCATCAAACAGATTGTTACTTGGTTAAGAAAGCTATGGAGAGAGGAGGATGCGTCTTATAAAGACACGGAGAGAGGAGGATATGTCTAACAAAGACATGGAGAGAGAGAGGAGGATGCGTCTTACTCTTGGAGGGTCATAAGCATCATCCTCGTGTTCAATCTCCGCCTTCAAAACCCGAAGAAACCCCCTATCTTTCCCGCTTGCATTAGAAGCAATCTCCGTCGAAGCCAAAAAGCGTAGCTGTTGCTGTTGCCCGCAACCTAATAAGCTCGCAAACTCCGCACTCTTCACCGCAAAGCGCTTCTGATTCTGATTCTCCTGCTGCTGCTGCTGCTGCGGAACAACAAAAGCACCTCCAGTGTAGTAAGTACTAACAAGCACTTGTCGTTGTTGCATGCAGCTTCTGACTCCAGTACCCAACGCCCCTACCGCCCTTCGTCGCATCATCGCCATCGCCATGCTTTCCCTCCGAGACTCCAAACCCTGCAAATAAAATAAACCCTAGCGATGCTAAGCACCCTCTACTACGTACCTACCCACCCACCCAAATGGCATACGTAGTAGGTACGTACCACGTCAAAATATTTTTAAGGGTCAGTGTAAAAAATATAGACAAATATACCAGGTTTGTGGAATAGGCTTGTGCTTAGGTGTGAATTTTTGTGAATTTTTTTTTTTTAAAAGCATATGTGGCCAATGAGACGGGTAGAATAGGAACCTTAACTCGGACTTAACTGTTGTAATAGCCTCAAAGGGTTTAGGGTTTGGGGCTTGGGGTTCGGTTTAGGGTTTAGGGCTCAGGGTTCGGTTTAGGGTTTAGGGCCTAGGTGTGAAGAAAAGGTTTGTGGCTAGTGAGAATTGTTTGAATTGGTGTGCTTTGATTTGTTTTGAAGAGTTGTCTTGGTGAATTGGTGGTACTCAAAATGTTGCATGTCTTTTGCATGCGGCTTGTGAATTTGGAGCTTTTAACACATGTTTCTCTTATTTTATTTTAATTAAAGGTGCACAAATTGTAACATTTTTTAAAGACAGCTTCAATGTTGCAAGCTTTTCATCATACTATGACCTCATGTTCAATCCATTGCCCTTCTTAACATAGGCCAAAAATGTTGATGAGCACAAGTCTAGTTATAAATTCTTGACAATTGATGAGGTGAGGGAACATTCATTTACGAGGCCCAAATTCTTTCCCATTTAGGCTAGGATGTGTCCCGTATGACATTCCACAATAGTTTATTAAACATCTAGCAAAACATTTAAACTAATTCAATTCAAATAATTCAATAATTAATTAAACATCTCACAAGACATTTAAAATAATTTGATTATGATAGTTCATGTGATACTTCATGAAGATCATTATGCACATTGTAACTAATATTATCATTGTTGGATGAAGTTCATTTTTTATCATTCATTTTTCATTCATAATATATAGTTAAAGAGGTGTTCAAGAATGTTCCTTGTAAAATGGTCATATGAAAGCTTTCATTAAAAATTTCTTGAGCTAGGTTTCCAACAAGTACAAACAAATATACCTTACCCCTAAGGTTAGTTTGGTCATTAAATAATTTCAAAGTAGTGAAATGAAATTTTATAAAAATATGAAGTTGACATGTTGAAAATCACACAAATTCATTTCTTGAAAAAAGAATTTGTTCATTTTGTCAATGTGGAAACAAACCTTAGGCTATAGTAGTTTTTTCTTAATGTTTTTTCAATGGTAAAATATCATCATATTTTAACCTAAAATCTACCTTTTTTATTTCTATATCTAAAGGTTACATATTCATGAATATGTTTCACCTTTTTTTCCCTTAAAATTTAATGCATATTGCTTCACATGGCAAGTTTTAAAATTATCCAACTACCAAATGGTACCATCACATCATCCATTACCACCAATGCCTATTTGCAATTATCATCCTTTGCCACAAAAAAATATGAATATTATATAAGGCTTGTTGATTGTTGTGATATATAAATGATGATTCTCATCATCACTAACTATGCAATTGAACTCACCATCACCAAATTATATAATTAGAATTGAAAATGTTAAATTTAATGTTAAAATTTATCAATTTAACAAATTTATTCAATGTGCAAAGGACCATTCAAATAGCAAGTGTTGAAGATGGATCCGTTCACATATCAAAAATCAAACTTGGTGTCAAGATCTAGTATTTGAACAAGATGAATCATGATATGTTGCTAATGAATCATGATCAAATTTCAAGCTTCAATGACAAAAAAAAGTTCATTAACCTAAACCCAAACTTTTGTTTAGATTGTTGCAACTTGCATTTGATGCCATGGTCGTTGTTGTGAGATCTTCTTGCCATTGTGTTTTGTATTGTTGATCTTCAATGTTTGTTCTTTTTCAAATCTTGATGCCCACCATCAAGCTCCAAATTAGTATGTGCACACTATGTGATGTGTGCTATACACAATCACCTACATGCTATAACTTGTACGTTCCCTCAATTTGGGATGGGGGCCAAACTTGCAACTTGCAAATTGTCAA
>Ga0116228_10001385_pt1 | contig 20104 bp, 18 predicted proteins | sample S1TSphfallax_2_FD_89694 | JGI IMG/M metagenome (GOLD analysis project Ga0116228, IMG submission 89694) | Host-associated microbial communities from peat moss isolated from Minnesota, USA - S1T2_Fc - Sphagnum fallax MG | ecosystem: Host-associated > Plants > Peat moss > Unclassified | place... | reverse complement strand
CGTCGAAGGTGGTGGCCGTACCGAAATCTATCACGACGAGCGGGCCACCATAGCGGTGATGGGCCGCCAGCGCGTTGAGGAGACGGTCGGCGCCGACTTCGTCGGGGTTGTCGATTTTGATGTCAAAACCCCATTCCAGCGCGGCGCGTGCGACCAAGGGTTCAACGTCGAACCAGTCACGGCAAAGGCGGCGGAGGTGGTACAAAGCGGCGGGAACGACTGTGCCGATGACGGCAGCATCGACATCCGTGGCGGCGATGTTGGCGCGGCGCAAAAGAGCTTCCAGCCAGACGCCGTATTCATCGGATGTGCGCTGAACAGTGGTAGCGACGCGCCAGGTGCCGCGCCATTCGGTTCCGTCGTGCACGGCGAACACGATGTTCGTGTTGCCTGCGTCTATGACAAGCAGCATGCCTAGGTCCTGACCCCGATGAGGATTTCGCCGGTTCGATAGGTTTCGATACGATTTTCCACCTTCAACAGCAATTCGCCGGTGGGCGTCAGGCCTGCGAAGGTGCCGGCGGCGTTTTTCTCCGGCGATTTAACTTCCAAAAGCGTGCCGAGGGAATGGGCGCGGCTGAGCCATGCAGGGATGATTCGGGTGGGTCCAAAATCGTTGAAGATGCCAAGCCAGGTTGACAGTTGATCGAGAATGGCCTCGGAGACGGCGATGGCGGTGATTTCGGCACCCTGGGCGGCAAGGCAGGTGGTGGCGCGGCCTGGCAATTGCGGCGCGTAGGTGACGTTGATGCCGATGCCGATGACCAGCCATTCGATCAGGTTATGGGCGAGTGTCGCGTCGATGAGCAGGCCGGCGCATTTTTCGCTGTTCAGCAAAACGTCATTCGGCCATTTGAGCATCGGGGTTGGGCCGGATGGCAAGGCGGCGTTGATGGCATCTGTTACCGCGATGCCGGCGAGCAGGGGAAACATGCTGGATTGGGACGTCGAGATCTGGGGACGGAGCAGGACGGAGAGCGCAACGTTGCCGGGCGGTGAGCGCCACGGTCGGCCGCGGCTGCCTCGGCCCGCAGATTGTTGATCTGCGAAAACGGCAAGGCCCTCGGGCTCGCCGGCTTTGGCGCGTTCTATGCAAAAATCCGACGTTGAGCCCAGCTCTTCGTAGCGTTCCAAACGCCAAGCGATCACCCCATCAATGCCCGCGCGGCGGCCTGGGCGGCGGCGACCAGGGGGCCGGGAATGAAGACAAACAAACCGGTTGCGAGCGCGCCGATGGCCATAACGAAGCGCACGCTGGCGGCGGATTTGTCGAAGCCTGGGACGCCAGTGTCAAAATACATTACCTTGATGACGCGGAGATAGTAGAACGCGCCGATGACGCTGGTGAGGACACCGACGACAGCCAATGTGTCCAGCCCCGCATTGATGGCGGCGGAGAAAACGTAGAGCTTACCGAAGAAGCCGGAAAGCGGGGGGATACCGGCCATCGACCACATGAGCACTGCAAGGGCCAGCGCATAAAGCGGGTTTTGCGTGGACAGGCCGGCAAGGTCGGCGATGGTTTCAATGTACTGGCCATTGCGGCGCATGGCGATGATGCAGGCGAAGGTGCCGAACGACATGACGATATAGATGGCGAGGTAGATGAGTGTCGCTTGGACGCCGGCCTCGGTGCCGGCGGCTAGGCCGATGAGGCCGTAGCCCATGTGGCCTATGGAGGAATAGGCCATCAGGCGTTTGATGTTGGTCTGGCCGATTGCAGCGAGGGAACCGAGGATCATGGAGACGATGCTGAGGATTTCGATAAGCATCTGCCATTGGGCGAGCAAATGACCGAACGGGCCGAGCATCACCGAGAGCATGAGCGCCATTGCGGCTACCTTGGGCGCGGTGCCGAAAAGCGCGGTGACGGGTGTTGGGGCGCCTTCGTACACATCCGGCGTCCACATGTGGAAAGGGGCGGCGGAGATTTTGAAGGCGAGGCCGACGAGGACGAAGACGATGCCGATAATGGTACCGTAGCCGGCGGCATGGCTGCTGATGAGTTCGCCGGCCAGTGCCGCGAAATTCGTGGTGCCGGCGAAGCCGTAGACCAGCGAAATGCCGTAGATGAGCAGGCCGGAGGCGAGCGCGCCGAGGACGAAATATTTCAGGCCCGCTTCCGTTGAGCGAAGTGAATCACGGGCGATGGCGGCGCAGATATACATGGCGAGCGATTGCAACTCGAAGCCGAGATAGAGCGTCATGAGGTCGCCGGCCGAGACCATGACGAACATGCCAAGTACGGCGAAGACGACGAGTACGGGATATTCGAAGCGGGCAATGTCTTCGCGGGCGTTGAAGTCGAGCGAGAGGATGAGGGCGGCGGCGGCGGCGAGCAGGATGAGCAGGTCGGCGTAGCGGGTAAAGTCCGTGGTTTGGACAAGGCCGCCGAAGATGAGGCCCGAGGGAGCCGCTAGAACGAGGAAGGCGGATATGATGAATAGGGCGATGGCGGCGTAAGTTACCGCGGCGAATTTGTTGGCTTTGGAGAGCACGCCGAACATGAGTAGCGCCATGCCGCCGATACCAAGGATTAGAAAGGGAAGCAGCGTTATCGCAAGGATGTTCATTTCGTCACCATGGCGAGAGCAACCGGTGGGTTGAGAGCGGCGGTGTGCGCCTGGACCATAGCCGCCACCGATGCATCGAAGATATGGGTGAAGCTGGCGGGGTAGATGCCGAGCCAGAGCACCATGACAGCCAGCGGCATCAGCATGGCGAATTCGGCGGGGCGGAGGTCTTTCAAGTGGTCAAGCTCTGGCCGGGTGGTTTTGTCGAACAGCACGGCGCGTAGCATGACGAGCATGTATGCGGCGCCGAGCACCATGCCGGCGGCGCCTAAAAGTGACACCCAGAAATTTACCTTCATGGCGCCGACAATAACGAGGATTTCGCCAACAAACCCGGATGTGCCGGGCAGGCCCATGCTGCCGAGAGCGAACAGCATGAGCAAAGCGGCGTAGGCGGGCATGCGGGCGGCGAGGCCGCCGAGACGAGATAGAACGAGTGTTTCGTCACGCGCCAACAGTACGCCTGCGCATATGAACAGGCCTGCGATGATGACACCGTGCGACAGCATCTGGAATAACGCGCCTTCGATCCCTTCGACCGTGAAGGTGAAGATGCCGATGATGATGACGCCCATATGGGCGACGGAGGAATAGGCGATGAGGCGCTTCATGTCCGTCTGTGCCAGGGCGACCAGCGAGACATAAATCACCGCCACGACGCCGAGGGTGAACATCAGCGGCTCGGCGGCCGCACTTGCCTGGGGGAGCATGGGGACGGCGAAGCGGAGAAACCCGTAGGCGCCCATTTTGGAGAGCACGGCGGCGAGCATGATCGTGCCGGGGAGCGGGGCTTCGCCGTAAGCGTCCGGTAGCCAGGTGTGCAGCGGCCAGACCGCGGCTTTCACGCCGAAGGACGCAAGGAAGGCGACAAAAAGCCAGGTTTGGATATGCGGTGGGATCGGCGTGTGCAGCAACGTTACGATGTCGGTCGTGCCGGCGTTGCGCCACATCCAGACAAGTGCAAGCAGCATGAAGACGGAGCCGGCAAGGGTGAAGAGAAAAAACTTGACGGCAGCAAAAATGCGGCGCTCGCCGCCCCACACGCCGATGATGATATACATCGGGATCAGTACCGCTTCGAAGAAGACATAGAAAACAACGAAATCCGCGGCGGCGAACATGCCGATTGTCATGGTTTCCAGGAGAAGAAAAGCGATCATCAGCTCGCGGACCCGTTTGGTTATGGGCCAAGCGGAGAGGATGGCGATGGGGGTGAGGAAAGCGGTGAGAATGAGAAGGAGCAAGCTAATGCCGTCGACGGCCATTTTGTACTCGACGTTGAGGCCGCTGAACCAGGGATGGGCCTCAACGAACTGGAAGCCGGATTGGGATTGGTCGAAGATGATCCATAGATAGATGCTGAGGGCGAGGACGATCAGGCTTGTCCACAGAGCGGCCCAGCGCGCGTTGCGGGCAACGGCTACTTCATCGCCCCGCAGGGTTGCGATGAAAACGACCCCGGCGAGGGGCAAAAACGTTATGAGCGAGAGGATTGGGAAGCCGGCTGCGTTCATATCAGCCTACCCATAGGAAGATGCTAAGGAAGCCGAGCAGGCCGATTAGCATGATGAATGCGTAGAGGGCGATTGAGCCCGTCTGTAGTTTTACGGTTTCGGTTGACGCATCCGATGTGAGGGTGGCGAGGCCGGTGGGGACTGAGTCGATCAACTGCTCGTCACCGAAATGCCAGGCGAAGCTGGCCAGGCGCAGCGTGGGTTTCACGAGAAACGTGTCGTAAATTTCGTCGAAATACCATTTGTTGAGCAAAAATTGGTAGCCGACGCTGAAGCGTTGCGAGAGTCTGCCCGGCAAGTTGGGGGAAAACACGTAGAATGAAAAAGCGACGGCGATTCCGAGGACGGAGGCGATCAACGGCGATATCTCAGCGAGAAATGCAGGATGGGCCATTGACACCATGACGCCGTTGGCCGGAACCGCGATGCTGGGACCCCAGAAGGCCGCAAAACCGCGGCCGACGAATGCGTTATGCAGCAGGAACCCGCTCGACAATGCGCCGGCGGCCAGAATGATTAACGGAATGAGCATCACAAGCGGGCTCTCATGGACGTGTTCCTCGACATCCTTGGGTGCGCGTGAGGTTCCGTGAAAGGTGAGCAGGAAAAGTCGGGAGATGTAGAACGCGGTGAGAGCGGCGGTGATGATGCCGCACACCCAGCCATACATGCCGACGGCGGTGCCGGCGCCGAAAGCGGCGTCCAAAATACCGTCTTTTGAATAATAGCCGGAAAACGGCGGGATGCCGGCAAGAGCCAAGGCGCCGAAGAGCATCACCACCCACGTGACGGGCAGTTTTTTGGCAAGGCCGCCCATCTTGCGGATGTCCTGTTCGTCCGACATCGCATGGATCACGGAACCGGCCGCGAGGAACAGGAGAGCTTTAAAGAAGGCGTGATTAATGAGGTGGAACATGGCCACGGGATAAGCGCCAAGCCCGGCGGCGAGGAACATGTAGCCGAGCTGCGAGCAGGTTGAGTAGGCGATGATCCGCTTTATGTCGTTCTGCACACAGCCAACCGTGCCGGCGAACAGCGCGGTCGAGGCGCCGATGACCGTGACAACGTCCATTGCCAAAGGTGCGGCGTTCAGCAGTGGCGACATCCGGGCGATGAGGAACACGCCGGCCGCGACCATGGTGGCAGCATGGATGAGGGCTGAAACGGGGGTTGGACCTTCCATCGCATCGGCCAGCCATGTGTGCAGAAAAAGCTGCGCCGATTTGCCCATCGCGCCGATGAATAACAGGATGGAGATGACTTCGAGCGCCGGGAATGAGGCGTTGAAGAGCGTGTAACGGTCCTGCGAATGGGCGGTTACAGCGGCGAAGATGCCGTCGAAAGAGACGGTGCGGAAGACGAGGTAGGTAAGCGCTATGCCGACAGCGAAGCCGAGGTCCCCGACCCGGTTGACAATGAATGCTTTGATGGCCGCGGCATTAGCCGACGGGCGCTCGTACCAATAGCCGATGAGAAGGTAGGAGACGAGGCCGACGCCTTCCCAGCCAAAGAAAATTTGCACTAGGTTGTTGGCCGTAACCAGCATCAGCATCGCGAAGGTGAAGAGCGAGAGATAGGCGAAAAAACGCGGCACGGTTTTGTCGTGCGCCATGTAGCCGGCGCTGTAGATGTGGATAAGGGCGGAGACGAAGCTCACCATCGCGACCATGACGAGCGAGAGCGTATCCTGCCGAAGCGACCAGTCCGGCGTGAAACTTCCGACCGAGATCCAAGTGGCGATGTGATAGGGGGAGAGTGGTGCGCCGCCCGTTTCGTACTGGATGAAATCCGCAACACCGGCGGCGGCGGAGACGACCATGAATGCAATGCTGGCAGCGATGGCGAGTTGCTTGCCGATGAACGGCCGAAACAGACCCGCCAGGACGGCGCCGATGAGGGGTGAAAAAACGGCGATTAGCGTAAGCATTTCAACCCTTCATCAGTGTCACGTCCTCGACCTCGATCGAGCCGCGGTTGCGCGCGTAGATAACGACGATGGCAAGGCCAATGGCGGCTTCGGCCGCGGCGACGGTGAGGACGAACATGGTGAAGACCTGGCCGACCATGTCGTGCAGAGCGCCGGAGAAGGCGACAAAGTTGAGGTTGGCAGCGAGGAGAATAAGCTCGATCGACATCATGATGATGATGATGTTTTTCCTGTTCATGAAAATGCCGAACACGCCGATCACGAGAAGCATACCGGCGACGACCAGGTAATGCGCAAGAGGTATATGCATTACAGAACTTCCTCCGCCTGCTTGGGCACCACGGCCCCTTCACCGAGCTTGGCGGTGACCATGCTGAGCGTTTCGGCGGGCATGCGGGAATGCTGCGTGTCGAGGTTCTGGCGCTTGCCGCGGTTGCGGTCGCGCAGGGTTAGGACAATAGCCCCGATCATGGAGACCAGCAGGATCGTGCCAGCGATTTGGAAGAGAAAAATGTATTTTGTATAGAGAATGGAACCAAGCGCGACAGTGTTGGTGACATCCGTGGGTGTTGGGGAGAGACGTAGGCCGGAAGCGCCTGGGGCGATGGTCCAGCCGGTGACCACCAGGGCGAGTTCAACGAACAGGACGATGCCGACCGCAGCACCGACGGGAGCGTATTGCTGAACACCCTCCCGCAAAGCAACGAAATCCACATCCAGCATCATCACCACGAACATGAACAGCACAGCAACAGCGCCGACATAGACTATGACCAGGACCATCGCCAGGAACTCAGCACCGGTCATAAGGAATAGGATGGCGGCGTTGATAAAGGCGAGGATAAGGAACAGCACCGAATAGACGGGGTTGCGGCTGCTGACAACCATGACCGCCGAAAGCAGCAGGATGGCCGAAAATAGATAAAAGGCCAAATTCTCGATCATTTTTCTGCTCTTACCGGTACGGTGCATCTAGTTCTAGGCGTTTCGCTAATTCCGGCTCCCAGCGGTCGCCGTTGGCCAGTAATTTTGCTTTGTCGTAGAGCAATTCCTCTCGGGTTTCAGTGGCAAACTCAAAATTAGGGCCTTCGACGATGGCATCAACTGGGCAGGCTTCCTCACACAGGCCGCAATAGATGCACTTGGTCATGTCGATATCGTAGCGGGTGGTGCGGCGGGAGCCGTCATCTCGCGGCTCGGCTTCGATGGTGATAGCCTGCGCGGGGCAGACGGCTTCGCATAGCTTGCAGGCGATGCAACGTTCTTCGCCGTTCGGGTAGCGGCGTAGCGCGTGCTCGCCCTTGAAGCGCGGGCTGATGGGGTTTTTCTCGTAGGGGTAATTCAGCGTCGCCTTGGGCTTGAAGAAAAACCTCAGCGTGAGCCACATGCCCGCGACAATTTCGCGTAGCAAAAGGCCGCTTGCGGTACGATCTAGGCGACTCATTTGGCATTGCTTTCAAGCATTGGGTAGCCATCCGAAAATTTCGAGTACGCTGGCGGTCAGCACCAGCCAGAAGAGGGAAAGCGGCAGAAAGACTTTCCAGCCAAGAGCCATCAACTGGTCGTAACGGTAGCGCGGCAGCGTGGCACGTACCCACAGGAAGACGAATAGGCAGAAGAATATTTTGAGCAGGAACCAGACCACGCCGGGGATCAGCGTGAAGGGCACGAAGGGCAGCGGGGACAACCAGCCGCCAAGGAAAAGCACGGTCGTTGTGGCGCTGATCAGAATCATGTTGGCGTATTCGCCAAGGAAGAAAAGGGCGAAGCTCATCGCGCTGTATTCAACGAAGAAGCCAGCGACGATTTCAGTGTCGCCTTCCGCTAGGTCGAACGGGGCACGGTTGGTTTCCGCAAGGCCCGAAATGAAGAAGATGACGAACATGGGGAAGAGCGGGATGGCAAACCAGATGGTGCGCTGGGCGAGGACGATGTCGTTCAAATTCAGGCTGCCGACGCAAAGCATGACGGTGACGATGACAAAGCCCATCGAGACTTCGTAGGAGACCATCTGGGCGGCGCTGCGCAGCGCGCCCAGGAAGGCGTATTTTGAATTGCTGGCCCAGCCGGCGATGATGATGCCGTAGACGCCGAGGGATGAGATAGCGAGAAGATACAGAATGCCAACATTGATGTTGGCAATCGCCCATCCGTCGCTTACCGGAATGACGGCCCAAGCAACGACGGCAAGGCCGAAGGTGATCATCGGCGCCATCATGAACAGGATACGGTCGGAGCCGGCCGGAATGATGGTTTCCTTGAACATCATTTTCAGCGCGTCGGCGAAGGGCTGGGCCAGCCCGAAGGGTCCGACGACGTTTGGGCCTTTGCGCAACTGGATGGCGCCAAGGACTTTACGCTCCGCGTAGGTGAGGTAGGCGACGCCGATGAGCAACGGCACGATAAGGGCCAAGGATTTCAGGATAGTGAGGATGATGATCCCAAAATCCGTTGCGAAAAATGCGGTCATTCCGCGGCCTCTGCCATTGGGGCGTAGTGCACGGCGACGCAGGCGGCCATTGTTGGGCTGGCGCGGCTTATGGCGTCTGTCTGGTAGTAGTTGGTGATGGCGGGCAGAAATGGACCTTCGGTGACGGCGGCAGGGTCGCCGGGCGGCGGTTCGGGGTTGGTCGCGGCGAGGCGGCGGACGGTGTCGAGTTGGCCGAAGATCGGGTTCAGATCGGCGAGTCGGGCGCGAAGCCCGGAGAGCGTGTCGTAGGGCAGCGCATGGCCGAGATAGGCGCTGATAGCACGCAGTATACGCCAATCTTCGCGCGCGTCGCCGGGTGGATTGACGGCCAAGAAACCTTGTTGCGGGCGGCCTTCCATGTTCACGTAGATTCCGGGCTTTTCCGTGTAGGCGGAACCTGGGAGGATAATGTCCGCCCGCGCCGCGCCGGCATCGCCGTGATGGCCCTGGTAGATGACGAAAGTCGTTGGGCCGATCTTTGATGTGTCAAATTCATCGGCACCGAGCAGCCACAGGACATCCACACCGTCGCCAAGCATTTCCGCCACGGTCTTGCCTGTGGGACCTGGCACAAAGCCGAGATCGAGCGCACCGACGCGCGCGGCCGCGTGGTGCAGGACATTGAATCCATGCCAATCAATCGAAAGAGCCCCGAATTTTGCAGCCAGCTGCCAGACGGCGGCAAGGACCGCAGCACCGTCGGCGCGGCGTAAGGCGGCTTGTCCAAGAATGATCATCGGCTTCTTGGCAGCGCTTAACATTTCCGCAAAATCATGTTTGCCGTCGGCGAGCACGCGCAGGGCATCCGCACCGTCGCCGATATGTGTGGCGCCATAGGTGAGATCGACATTTTGGCCGATCAGGCCGACAGGGAAGCCGCCGGCAACCCAGCGTTTGCGGATTCGGGCGTTAAGAACCGGCGCCTCGCGGCGCGGGTTACTGCCGATGATCAGCAATGCATCGGCTTCTTCAATACCGGCGATTGTGGTGTTGAAGAGATAGAACTCGCGCCGAGAGATATCGAGCGCCGCGCCGTCCTGCCGGCAGTCTATATTCGAAGAGCCGAGCGCGGTCATCATGTCTTTCAGTGCCAGCATGCTTTCGGCATCGCAAAGGTCGCCGGAAATGGCTCCGATGCGGTCGCCGGCGACATTTTTCAGGCGCTCGGCAATGGCAGCGAAAGCTTGCTCCCAGGACGAAGAGCGAAGTTTGCCGGCTTCGCGGATCCAAACTTTGTCCAGCCGGCGGCGCTTCAGGCCGTCCACGGAAAAGCGCGATTTATCTCCGAGCCATTCCTCGTTCACGGCATCGTTCGTGCGCGGGAGGATACGAAGGACTTCGGCGCCACGAGCGTCTATGCGGATGCTGGCGCCGACAGCGTCTAGCACATCCACGCTATCCGTCTTCCGCAGTTCCCAAGGGCGGGCGGAGAAGGCGTAGGGCTTCGATGTCAGTGCGCCGACTGGGCAAAGATCTATGATATTTGCCGATAGCTCGGAGCTGAGCGCCTTTTCGATATAGGTGCCGACCTGCATGCTTTCGCCGCGCGCCGTGGCGCCAAGCTCCGGCACGCCCGCGACCTCGGAGCAGAAGCGGATGCAGCGGGTGCAGTGGATGCAGCGGGTCATAGTGGTTTTAACGAGCGGCCCCCAATCCGGTTGGGAAACGGCGCGCTTGCCTTCATCATAGCGCGAATAGCCGCGTCCATAGGCCACAGCTTCGTCCTGCAAATCGCATTCACCGCCCTGGTCGCAGATGGGGCAGTCGAGCGGATGGTTGATGAGCAAGAATTCCATGACGCCTCGGCGCGCCTTGCGTACCGTTTCAGTGTCGGTTTTGATAACCATGCCGTCGGCCACCGGTTGGCCGCACGAGGCGACGGGCTTGGGCGTTTTTTCGATTTCCACAAGACACATGCGGCAATTGCCGGCGATGGAGAGCCGTTCGTGGTAACAAAAGCGGGGAATTTCCTTTCCCCCGGCTTCGCAGGCCTGCAGAACGGTTGAGCCGTTCGCAACTTCAACCTCGAGGCCATCCACTGTTACTTTTGCCATCTTTTTACTCAGCCGCCGCGGGAATGGCAGTGCGCCTTTGGTACTCGGCGATACGTTGTTCCACCAGCGGCCGGAAGTGCCTGAGCATGCCTTGGATTGGCCAAGCCGCCGCATCGCCGAAGGCGCAGATTGTGTGGCCTTCGACCTGGCGGGTAACGGTTTCCAGCAGGTCGATTTCCGACAGTTCGGCGCGGCCTTCAACCAGACGTTCCATCATGCGCATCATCCAGCCCGTACCTTCGCGGCAAGGCGTGCACTGGCCGCAGCTTTCGTGTTTGAAGAATTTGGCGAGCCGCCATATGGCTTTGATAACGTCCGCTGATTTATCCATGACGATGACGGCGCCCGAACCAAGGCCGCTTCTGGCATCCTTCAAACTATCAAAATCCATCAGCTGCGTGTCACAAATTTCCTTGGGCAGGATGGGCATTGAAGCGCCCCCGGGGATAATTGCCTGAAGATTATCCCAGCCGCCGCGCACACCACCGGCATGTTTTTCGATAAGATCACGCAAGGGAATTCCAAGTTCTTCCTCGACATTGCAGGGGTTGTTCACATGACCGGAAATGCAGAAAATCTTCGTGCCTGAATTCTTGGGCCGGCCAAGCTCGGCGAACCAACTGGCGCCGCGGCGCAGAATCGTCGGCACACCGGCAATTGTTTCAACGTTGTTTACGGTGGTTGGACAGCCGTACAGGCCCATGGCGGCCGGGAATGGCGGCTTCATGCGCGGCATGCCCTTTTTGCCCTCAAGACTCTCCAACAGCGCGGACTCCTCGCCGCAGATATAGGCACCGGCACCGCGATGGACATGCAAGTCAAAATCCCAGCCGGAGCCTGCGGCATTTTTGCCAAGCAGACCTGCTTCGTAGGCTTCTGCGATGGCTGCTTTCAGGTGCAAAGCTTCGTTGTAATATTCGCCACGGATATAGATGAATCCAGTATGCGCTCCCATGGCAAAGCCGGCGATCAGACAGCCTTCAACCAGTTTGTGTGGCTCATGACGGATGATGTCACGATCCTTACAGGTGCCAGGCTCGCTTTCATCAGCGTTTACGACCAGGTAGCTAGGTCTGCCATCGCTCTGCTTGGGCATAAAAGACCATTTCATGCCGGTCGGGAACCCGGCGCCGCCACGGCCCCGCATGCCGGAAGCTTTTACTTCTTCCACCACGGCGTCACGGCCGCGGGCGAGTATTTCGGTAATGCCATTCCAATCGCCGCGCGCCTTCGCGCCGGCGAGCCGCCAATCCTGCTGGCCATATAGGTTCGTGTAAATTCTGTCGGCGTCGTTCAGCATGATCAGCCTGCCGTATTGATGGTTTGCAGCAAGGTAGTCTGGCCCGGTTCCGGCGCAGAAGCGTGCCGGCCTTTGGTTGAGCCGGCTGGCGGCAAGGCGCCACCCGCTTTCAGGCCGTTCAGCAGGGTTTCGGTTCGTTCCGCATCCAGGTCTTCATAGTAGTCATCGTTGATCTGGAGCACCGGCGCATTCACGCAGCCGCCAAGACATTCCACTTCCGTCATGGTGAACATGCCGTCTTCGCTTGTCTCACCAAAGGATTTTATGCCGGAGATTCTCTTGCAGGCGGAAACGACATCATCAGAGCCGCGCAGCCAGCAAGGTGTCGTGGTACAAACTTGCAAGTGAAACTTGCCGACGGGCTGGGTGTTGAACATCAAATAAAAGGTGGCAACTTCATACACTCGCACCGCAGCCATTCCAAGGCGTTTAGCGACAACATCCATTGCGACACGTGGGACCCAGGCGGAGCCAGTTTGGCGGGCCATTTGCCGCTGCGCGATGTCCAGAAGCGCCATCACTGCACTTGCTTGTTTGCCGGGCGGGTAGTTGGAAATTGCCCCAGCTACGGCCAGTTCGGCTTCATCGTCAAAGACGAATTGTTTCGGTTCAGCTTGCATGTTCACCGGTCGATCTCGCCAAAAACAATATCGAGGGAGCCAATGATCGCGACGGTATCCGCCAGCATATGGCCCTTGGTGAGCATGCTGAGCGCCTGTAGATGCGAAAATCCGGTTGCCCGTATTTTGCAGCGATACGGGCGGTTGGTTCCGTCAGCAACCAAGTACACGCCGAACTCACCTTTCGGCGCTTCAACGACCGTGTATGTTGCACCGGCGGGGACGTGGTAACCCTCAGTATAAAGTTTGAAGTGATGGATCAAAGCTTCCATCGAATGCTTCATCTCAGCCCGGGTTGGGGGGGAAAACTTGCGGTCCTGAACCTTGACCGGGCCTGGTTTTATTTTGGCAAGTGCCTGCTTGATGATTTTTACACTTTCTCTCATCTCGGCCATGCGGACCAGATACCGGTCGTAACAATCGCCGTGCTTTCCTACGGGAATTTCGAATTCTACCTCATTATATTTGTCATAAGGCTGTGCGCGGCGCAGATCCCATGCGACCCCCGAAGCGCGAAGATTGGGGCCGGAAAAGCCCCAGGCCAGTGCGTCATCCGCGGATAATATGCCGATATCGACAACACGCTGCTTCCAGATGCGGTTACCGGTAAGGAGAGATTCCACATCATCTACAAATTTCGGAAATGTCTCGGTCCAAGCTGAAATTTCCGCTTCCATGCCGGCCGGTAAGTCTTTGGAGACGCCACCAGGCCGAAAATAATTCGAATGGAAGCGAGCGCCGGACGCGGCTTCATGGAAGATCAGAAGTTTCTCGCGCTCTTCATATCCCCACAGGCCGGGTGTCAGCGCGCCGCAGTCCAGCGCGAAACTTGATACACTCAGCAAATGATTCAGTACGCGCGTGAGTTCGGCGAAAATAACGCGAATCCATTGCGCGCGTTCCGGGGCTGTTATACCGAGCAGAGTCTCGGTGGCCAGCGCAAAGGCATGCTCACATGCCATTGGCGAGACGTAATCCAGCCGGTCAAAATACGGGACCGCCTGCATGTAGCTTTTATATTCGATCAGCTTTTCAGTACCGCGGTGGAGCAGCCCGATATGCGGATCGGCCCGCTGAACGACCTCACCATCCATTTCGAGTATCAGGCGCAAAACACCGTGAGCCGCCGGATGCTGCGGGCCGAAATTAATCGTATGACTATCGATCTCAATCGTTTTGCTAACTGATGGGGTCACTTGATCCATGGTCGATCAGTTCCGTGCTTTTTCGTCGCCGGGCAGCGTCGTCATGGCTTCCCATGGGGAGAGAAAGTCAAAATTCCGAAACTCCTGCGTCAGCTTGACTTTTTCATAAATTACGGCCTTGCGGTCTTCATCGTAGCGGACTTCGACATAGCCGGTAAGCGGGAAATCTTTTCGTAAGGGGTGACCCTCAAAACCATAATCCGTGACGATCCGGCGATGATCGGCAAGACCGTCAAATGATACACCGAAAAGGTCCCAAACCTCGCGCTCCCACCAGGTAGCGTTCGGCCAGAGGGATGACACCGAGGGGATAGAGCCGCCATCTTCAACTGGAACGACGACGCGCAGGCGTGCGTTTCTGGTGATAGAGAGAAGATTATATACGATTTCGAAACGAATTGTTCGCTCCGGCCAGTCAACGCCGCAAATGTCCATGACTTGCGCAAAAGCGAATTGCGGGTGGTCCCGCAAGGTTTGCAGGAGGGTGATCAGGCCGTTTGCTGTTGCGCGCGCAACAAGGGCGCCGTGCTCACGGTTCACGTCCACTATGCCGGCCAACTCACGAACGGCATCTGCCTGAACATCAGCCTCTACCAACGGATCAACCACGCAAAATCGTTCCTGTGCGACGAATTTTCTTCTGCAACTGCATCACACCATAAACAAGAGCCTCAGCGGTTGGCGGGCAGCCTGGTACGTAGATGTCTACCGGCACCACACGGTCGCACCCGCGGACAACGGAGTACGAATAATGATAATACCCACCGCCATTGGCACAACTGCCCATGGAGATCACCCATCTTGGTTCGGGCATCTGATCGTAGACCTTACGCAGGGCCGGAGCCATTTTGTTCGTCAAAGTGCCTGCGACGATCATCACATCGCTCTGCCGTGGGCTGGCACGAGGGATTACGCCGAAGCGGTCAAGGTCGTATCTCGGCATGTAAGCGTGGATCATTTCGACGGCACAGCAAGCCAAGCCGAAGGTCATGGGCCACAAGCTTCCCGTGCGCGCCCAGTTGACCATCTTATCAAGGTTAGCGACGACAAAGCCCTTCCCAGCGATCTCTCCGGAAATGCCTTTGATGACCGCGTCCTGAGCATCGCCAGGCTGCAAGTGGTCCCGGTTCCAAGCCAGGGAAGCCGTCTCTGCCGCGCTGCTCATGGTTCTACTCCCAATCCAAAGCGCCCTTATTCCACTCGTAAATAAAGCCAACGGTCAGCACGGCAAGGAAACCCAGCATTGAGAAAAAACCAAGCAGACCGATGCGTGACAGGCTGACCGCCCAGGGGAACAGAAACGCCACCTCAACGTCAAATATGATGAACAAAATCGCGACGAGGTAGAACCGGACGTCGAATTTGCGGCGCGCGTCATCGAACGCCTCGAATCCACATTCGTAAGCCGAAAGCTTTGCGGCGTACGGTTTTTGATGGGCGGCGAAAAGAGAGCCAGCGACCAAGGCAACACCGATCAACCCGGCAATCGCCACGAATACTAGAATGGGAAAATATTGCGTGAGAACTGGCTGCAACGCGCGTCTCCTAGCCGAAATTTGTAATGAACAGCACAAATAACCAGGGCAGTTAACCGAAGCATTTCGCATTGCAGCAAGACTTGGTCAAGACTTGCCAGCTCATGGAACGGCAGGCGAAATGTCTTATCATTAAGATGTCCCGCAACTGGCGCGAGTGACGGGGCTCGAACCCGCGACCTCCGGCGTGACAGGCCGGCGCTCTAACCAACTGAGCTACACCCGCATTTCTGCGATGACGGCGGTGTAAGGCGCGGTTTGACGACCGTCAAGCACGCGCCTTATCGGAATGTTGAATAGGCGGTGACGGATTTGAACCGCCGGCCATCTCGGTGTAAACGAGACGCTCTACCACTGAGCTAACCGCCCAAAAATCTAGCGAAAGCATGGACTTGCGGGCTAGAAATCCCGCTTTACATGGTTTCAATCAGTTCACGGAATCTTTCAAAGTTTTTCCAGCCTTAAACCGCACTGCGGTGGATGCAGGGATATCGATTTCGTCGCCTGTGCGTGGATTGCGGCCCTTTGATGCCTCTCGATCGACAGTGGCAAATGTTCCAAACCCAACCAGCCGAACTTCAACCTTCTTTTTCAACGACTTTTCAATCGCTCCAAACACGGCGTCCACGACTTCCGCCGCCTTGGCCTTGGATATATCCGTTTCCTCGGCCACGGCCGCGATCAGATCCATTTTATTCACCGGTAACTCTCCCTGTTGTCATCCAAAAAACACGCCCATTCGCCGACCGGCGACACAGCAAACACCAATATCAAGCTCATTAGTCTACTAAAATTGACCATCAACCGTCAAATCAGCAGCATTTAATGCGGCAAAGACGGGGCCCTCGTATCAACCGGGGTGGCGCTCAATTCATCAGGCTTTTCTTCCCATTCAATCGGCTCCGGCTTACGCGAAAGTGCTCTGGCGATCACCTCATCAACATGAGATACCGGAATAATCGTCAAACCTTTTTTAACATTGTCCGGTATTTCGATCAAATCCTTCTCGTTTTCCTTCGGTATGATTACTGTGGTGATGCCTGCGCGCAGCGCCGCAAGAAGCTTTTCCTTCAAGCCACCTATGGGCAAGACCCGCCCGCGGAGCGTTATCTCACCAGTCATTGCGATATCACGGCGGATTGGTATTCCTGTGATCGCACTGACGATCGACGTCGCCATCGCAATGCCAGCGGAAGGGCCATCTTTTGGTGTGGCCCCCTCGGGAACATGGACGTGAATGTCGCGTTTGTCGAAAAAAGGCGGCTTAATGCCAAACTGAATTGCCCGTGAACGGATATAGGAATAGGCGGCCTGGACACTCTCCTGCATCACATCGCCAAGTTTGCCGGTTTGCTTGATTCCGCCTTTTCCGGGCAAGAGCACGCTTTCAATCGTTAAAATCTCGCCACCAACTTCGGTCCAGGCAAGACCCGTGACTACACCCACCATATCCTCTGCCTCGGTCTCGCCATATCTGAACCGCGGCACGCCAGAGAATTTTTGAAGGTTTTTAATGGTGATACTCACCTTCTTCACCTTACTTGTTACGATCTCCTTAACGGCCTTACGAGCGAGGTTGGCGATCTCGCGCTCCAGGTTTCGCACGCCGGCTTCGCGGGTGTAGGTACGGATCAATTCGTGAAGCGCCTCATCGCTGATCGACCATTCCTCACGCTTCAGCCCGTGCGCCGCGCCTTGCTTCGTGACAAGATGCCGTTTAGCGATCTCGACCTTTTCATCCTCAGTGTAACCGGGAATACGGATGATCTCCATGCGGTCCAGGAGTGGCTGCGGCATGCGCAAACTATTGGCTGTCGTCACGAACATGACATCCGAAAGGTCGTAATCGACTTCGAGATAGTGGTCCGCGAAGGTCGAATTCTGTTCCGGGTCGAGCACTTCAAGTAGAGCTGAAGATGGGTCGCCGCGCCAGTCGGCGCCCAGTTTATCTATCTCATCGAGCAGAAAAAGTGGGTTTGACGTCTTCGCTTTCTTCATGCCCTGAATCACTTTTCCAGGCATCGAACCGATATACGTGCGCCGGTGGCCACGGATCTCCGCTTCATCGCGAACGCCGCCCAAGGACATGCGGACAAAATTGCGGCCCGTTGCCTTGGCGATCGATTTGCCCAGCGAGGTCTTGCCAACGCCGGGCGGCCCGACAAGGCACAAAATTGCACCACGCAATTTCGGACTTCTTGACTGTACGGCCAGATACTCGACGATACGCTCCTTGATCTTTTCCAATCCATAATGATCGGCGTTGAGAACGCGCTCTGCTTCGATAACATCGTTCTTAATTTTACTCCGCTTTTTCCAGGGTATTCCCAGAATCCAGTCCAAGTAATTCCGTACGACGGTCGCCTCAGCGCTCATTGGGCTCATGCTACGGAGTTTCTTGAGCTCCGCCAGCGCCTTTTCGCGGGCCTCTTTGGAGAGCTTAGTGGCCTTGATCTTGCCTTCTAGTTCGGCCGTCTCATCCTTTCCATCATCGCCTTCACCGAGTTCCTTCTGAATCGCCTTCAATTGCTCGTTGAGATAATATTCGCGCTGAGTCTTCTCCATCTGCCGTTTCACGCGGTTTCGGATTTTCTTCTCGACCTGAAGAACGCCAATCTCAGATTCCATGTGGTTGAAAATCCGCTCGAGCCGATCGCTCGTCGCGTCGATTTCAAGCAATTCCTGCTTATCGGAAATTTTCAGTCCGAGATGACTGGCAACCGTGTCGGCGAGTTTGGAAGGGTCATCGATCTGATTTACGGAAACGAGGACTTCGGGGGCGATTTTTTTATTGAGCTTAATGTACTGTTCAAACTGCGTAACAACCGTCCTGGCCAGAGCTTCAATTTCCTTGCTATCGTCCGTCGCATTATCGAGGTTATCGACCTCAACCTCGAAATAGGATTCAGCTTCGGTAAATCTACGAATTCGCGCCCGTCTGACGCCTTCGACGAGAACCTTTACCGTTCCGTCCGGTAATTTGAGAAGCTGTAATATAGTCGAAACCGTACCAACTTTATAAATATCCTCAGGCGAAGGATCATCCTGACCGGCATTTTTCTGAGCGACGAGCAAGATCTGCTTGTCCTCTTTCATCACGGCTTCCAAGGCCCTGACCGATTTATCCCGGCCGACAAAGAGCGGCACGATCATGTGTGGGAAGACCACAATATCCCGCAACGGCAGAACGGCTAACGTTTCAATTGGGTCAACGCCAGGACTGTCAATCTCAGACATCATTTGTTCCTTAGAAATCTCATAGGATGCCCAAAATGGCACAACCTAAGGTTCCGGCTCATCCGGCCACCGTGAATATATCGGCGGTTCGACGGCGTCCCGCAAGCCCCTGTTCGGGTTGAAGCTCTACCGAAGAGGCTAGCGATCGGCTACGACGCCGTGTCAACACGCTCCTGAGAATATAAGAATAGAGGTTCGGCTCGGCCTTCAGCGACCTCCCCACTGATCACAACTTCCGCGACGCCATCCAGGCCGGGCAAGTCAAACATCGTCGTCAATAGGATGGACTCCATGATCGACCGAAGGCCCCGCGCGCCAGTTTTCCGTTTGATTGCACGGCTGGCGACAACCTTTAGAGCGTCTTCGGTGAAGGTGAGTTTCACGCCTTCCATCTCAAACAGCCGCCCGTATTGCTTCACCAGCGCGTTCTTGGGCTTCGTCAAAATCTCAATGAGAACTGATTCATCGAGATCATCCAAAGTCGCTACAACGGGCAAGCGGCCGATAAACTCCGGAATTAAACCAAATTTCAGCAAATCTTCCGGCTCCACTTCGCGCAGGATCAGGCCGGTTCGCCGCTCATCCTGGCTACGAACATCCGCGCCAAAGCCGATTCCCGACCCCTTCCCGCGCTGCGATATGATCTTCTCGAGGCCGGCAAAGGCACCACCACAAATGAACAGGATGTTTGTCGTATCTACTTGCAGGAACTCCTGCTGCGGATGTTTCCTGCCACCTTGCGGCGGAACCGACGCCACCGTGCCTTCCATGATTTTTAACAGGGCCTGTTGGACACCCTCGCCGCTGACATCCCTTGTAATTGAAGGATTGTCGGACTTTCGTGAAATCTTGTCGACCTCATCGATGTAAACGATCCCGCGTTGCGCACGCTCGACATTATAATCCGCGGCCTGAAGAAGTTTTAGGATAATATTCTCAACATCCTCACCCACATATCCAGCTTCGGTAAGTGTTGTGGCATCGGCCATCGTGAATGGTACGTCGAGAATCCGGGCGAGCGTTTGCGCGAGCAGGGTTTTGCCGGAACCGGTCGGCCCAACGAGCATGATATTAGACTTCGCGATCTCAATATCATTGTTTTTGGTCGCGTGAGAGAGACGTTTATAATGATTGTGGACGGCAACGCTTAGGACTTTTTTGGCATGCGCCTGGCCGATCACATAGTCATCGAGCACCTTGCATATCTCGCGCGGTGTGGGAACGCCGTCCCGGGATTTCACGAGATGGGTCTTATGTTCCTCACGGATGATGTCCATGCATAGTTCGACGCATTCATCGCAGATGAAAACGGTGGGGCCAGCGATTAGTTTCCGTACTTCGTGTTGCGACTTCCCGCAGAACGAACAATACAGCGTGTTTTTCGTGTCACTCGATTTGCTGCTCATAACCACTCCAACAGCGCGAACTTTTCAATTTGAAGACTAGACCCCGCCGGTTAAGCGCACAAGCGCTCGCCGGAGGCATTGAAAAAGGTCAACGTTAACAACGGCTTCCAGACCAGGAGGCCGTACCAGATCCCGCAACGGTCAGATAAGGAACAACTAAACCTGACGATCAAGCCCCATGCGCAAATTAACTAAAGACACCGCGCGCCAAGGGCAGGGCTTACAAGTCGCTCCTCGTATCAGAAACGACATCGGACTTGCCT
>Ga0116228_10001380_pt1 | contig 20142 bp, 22 predicted proteins | sample S1TSphfallax_2_FD_89694 | JGI IMG/M metagenome (GOLD analysis project Ga0116228, IMG submission 89694) | Host-associated microbial communities from peat moss isolated from Minnesota, USA - S1T2_Fc - Sphagnum fallax MG | ecosystem: Host-associated > Plants > Peat moss > Unclassified | place... | reverse complement strand
GCTTCCGGCTGGGGAGCGAGAATCGCGCCATCGCCTATATTCCGTCAGAGGCTAATTCGTTCGGCACGCCTTCGTACGATCTGAAAAATCTTGGCCTCAATTCCGCGCCGACGTCCTATGGCCCGGATAAATTGTGGAACTTCGAAATCGGCGACAAGGCGCGTTGGCTCGACGGCCGGCTGGTGGCGAGCGCCGACTTCTTCTATATTCTGTGGAATTCCATCGCGCAGGACATTCCGCTGGTCAGTAGCGGCCTGGATTTCGAAACCAACGCCGGAAATGCAACGAGCTACGGGTTCGAGTTCGAAACGCGCGGCAGCATTACGGATTCGCTGACCGCAGGGCTGTCGGGAAGCTGGATCCATGCCACCTTGGATAATGGCGTGTTTATCGGCAATACACGGCTGGACGGCACCTACGCCGGCGAGCTGGTGCCGGGAACGCCGCAATATAATTTTGATTTCGATGCAAGGCAGAATTTTAATATAAGCGACGCCACGAGCGGCTATTTCCGGGTGGATATTCCCTGGGTCGGGCAGAGCGACGGCAGTGTGGAAGGGCCCGATCCTGCCACCGGGCTGGCGGCAAACCCGGACTACCGGCGGCCGTCGTACATCACGCTGGATGCGTCGCTCGGCCTCGATTATGGGCGCTGGTCATTCGAGCTGTTCGGCAAGAACCTGACCAATAACAACAAGATCATCCAGCGGCCGGATATTCAGGGATCGTCGGTGCCGGGTTATGGGCTGGAATATCTCGGCCAGTTCATTCCGAACACCCAGGGCTTTACGTTGCGCCCGCTGACGGTGGGCCTGAACGCGTCGCTTAAGTTCTAGTGGTGCAAACCTGACGCTCACCGCCGAGCGTCAGGGAATTTGCCACACCTAGTCAAAGGCTCGTGGTTAAAATCTGAGGCCGCTTCCCTCAGATTTCAACCACGAGTGGGGTAAGTCGTTCATTTGCGACGGGCGGGCGGTTGGGCGTTGGTGGGCTGAAGCACACCCTACGACGTCGCCGGCTTAACGTTTTTCGTAGAGCCCGAGCGCGGCATAGAGACGCGTGCTGGGCGGCCAGGCTTTTATGATCGGCGCGCGGAACAAAATGCCGGCGCCAAGCGCGCCCAGGATGATCAGTAGGCTGGCGGCCCAGGCGAGCGCCGGCTGGCGTGGCGGCGGGGGTGGCAGCGTTCGGAGTACGTCGGGGCGGGGTGCTGCGGGTCTCGGCACGGCGGCGCGTGGAACGGGTCGCACGTCCTCGACCGGCGGCAACGGTGCTGCGGGCGGGACAGGCGGGGCCGGTGATGGAGGCGGCGGCTCGAATGCGGGTTCGACTTCGGGGTGCGGCGGCGTGACCAGCACCGGCTCAGGCTCGGCAATGGCGTCGGCAGCGGCGGGTTGGTCCGCCGGTTCGTGTTCGACACGTGCTGGGACAAGTGCTGCTGCATCCGGCGCGGCTTCCGGTGCCTCGATGAATTCGGCGTCGGGCTCAGGCTCAGGCTCAGGTTCGGCGGCAACCGGCGCCGCCGCCGGGGTGTCGCCGGGCACCCAGTCGTTGCCGCACCGGGCGCAGCGGACCGGACGGCGGGCAGCGACGACGGCTTCCGGCACCTCGTAACTGGCTTCGCAAGACGGGCAAACGATTTTCATGGACGGTCCTTCGGCCGGTGCCGCCTTAAACTGAACACGCACCAAATCAAGCCCCCGCTTGGCAATGGGCGGTTGCGGGCGGCACAAACATGCGACAGTTCGGCGGGTCGCGGTGCATGGTCAGGCTGGAGAGCGTGGGGCTGCGATACGGCAGGGCGGATAGTCCCGGTGCGGGGCACAACCAGGCGCTGCATGACCAAGTTTTGCACGATGTGAGTTTCTATATTCCAGGCGGCGGATTTCGCTGGCTACTGGGGCCGTCGGGCGCCGGCAAGACCAGTTTGCTGCGGCTGCTGATGCTGGCGGTGCGTCCGAGCTCCGGCAGGCTGGAGGTGCTGGGCACCGCGATCGAGCGGTGCAAGCGGCGCGACTTGCCGCCGCTGCGGCGGCGGATCGGCACGATCTTCCAGGATTTTCGGCTGCTGCCGCATCTGTCGGCGTTCGATAATGTGGCGCTGCCGGTGCGGCTGGCGGGCCGGCCGGAGGGGCAGGTGCGGGCCGATGTGGAGGAAATGCTGCGCTTCGTCGGCCTGACGCGCCGCAGCGATGCCAGGCCGGCGGAGCTTTCGGGCGGTGAGCAGCAACGGGTGGCGATTGCGCGGGCGGTGATCGCGCGCCCCAAGCTGCTGCTGGCCGATGAGCCGACCGGTAACCTGGACGATGTTCAGGCAACGCGGCTGATGCAATTGCTGATAGAGTTGAACCGGCTCGGCACCACCGCGGTGGTGGCGACTCATAATCAGGCGCTGGTGCAACGCTACCCTGGGCGTGCACTGGTGCTGGCGGATGGCAGGTTGGTGCAAGATGGCACGGATGTGGCTTTCGCCGCGTGCGATGGCACCCAGTGGCGCGGCGCCTGATGCGCCCATCGCTGCGGCCGGCGAAGGCGGACGATCTTGGCTTGCGGCGCGCCTTGTCGGACCGGCTGCTGCCGCTGCTGGTGACCGCGATGACTATTCTGGCGGCACTGACCTTGGCGGGCGCGATCGCGGCGGCAGGGCTGGCGCGGCATTGGCGCGGCGGCGCGGCGACGATGGTCACGGTGCAGGTGCCGGACCCATCCGATGCGGCGCCCGGCGGGACTACGCGGGCGGTTGCGGTGGCCCGCTTGCTGGAAATGTTGCAAGGGCGCGGCGGGTTGGGGGTATCCGGCGCGCGCCTGTTGACTGAGCCCGAGGTTGGCGCGTTGCTAAAGCCATGGCTCGGGGTGGACGCGGCAGCGCTGTCGCTCAAGCTGCCGGCCGTGTTCGAGGTGCGGATGAAGTACTCTTCTGCTGCTTTTGCCGCTGGCGCGGCGGGTGATGCTTTTGCCGCTGGCGCGGCGGGTGATGCTTTTGCCGCTGGCGCGGCGGGTGCTGCTTTTGCCGCTGGCGCGGCGGGGCTTGATGCCGCGTTGGCGCGTGTGGCGCCCGGCACGCTGGTGGAGCGTAATGGCGTGTGGCTGTCGCGGCTGACCGGCCTGGCGGCCAGCTTGCAAGCGTGCGCCGCGGTGGCGCTCGCGATGGTGGCGTTCATCGCGGCGGCGGTGGTGGCGCTGGCGACGCGGGCAGGGCTGGCGGCACGGCGCGACGCGATCGAAATTGTGCACGGGCTGGGTGCGCCTGATCGCGCCATTGCCGGTCCGTTTTCGGCGCGCATTTCCGGGCTGGCGTTTGGCGGCAGTCTATTGGGACTAATTCTTGTCGTGCCGTTGCTGATCGGGCTGGCGCAGGTGTCGGCGCCGTTTCAGGCCGACGCGGCGGGGTTCCACTCGCCGGAGGCACTGCTGGCCGCATTGCCGGTGTTTTTATGGGTGTCATTGGCCGCACTTCCGTTGGCAGCTGGCCTGATCGGATGGAGCACGGCGCAACTGACCGTACGCGGCTGGCTCAGGCGGCTGCCGTGAGACGACTTGTTTTGGCAGGACGGGCTGTCGTGACAGCACGGGGTGGCGTGCGCGGGCGATTCGCGGCGGTGGCGGCGGCTCTGGCGGCGGTCTGGTTGGCGGGATTCGTGTGGTTCGCGGATGACGCGGTGCGGTCGCCGAAGCTGCCGCCGGTGGCCGACGGCATCGTGGTGTTGACCGGTGGGGCCGACCGGATTGCGACGTCCATTCAGCTTTTGCGCGGCGGACGGGGCCGATTGCTGCTGATTTCAGGCGTCGGCCCTGGGGCGGAACTTGGGCCATTGTTTCGCGGCACGGGCGTCGATCCGGCTTCGCTGGGGGATCGGGTGACGCTGGGGCGGGAGGCGACGGATACCGCGGGCAATGCCGCGGAGACCGCCGACTGGGTGCGTGAAAACGGGCTGCATTCGCTGATCGTGGTCACGGCGGGGTATCATATGCAGCGGGCGCTCACGGAGCTTGGCCGCGATTTGCCGGATGTGGTGCTGTATCCCGCCCCGGTGATGCCGCCGGCGTTGCGTGAAGTAAGGCGCTTAGGGACGCTGCGGCTGCTGGCCGATGAGTATACAAAATGGCTCGCCGCGCAGGTGGGTTTAACCCGGTTACATGGGTAAAAAAAATACACGTTTTTTGTTTCTTTTCTTCAAAAAAGAAATACTCCCTTCCTTTATCTTCAACATCTGGTTCTTCGGCCTAACCACCATCATGGGCCTGGCCGCCGTCCCGGTACGCCTCTTCGCCCGCCATCTTTCCTATGCCTACGCACGCACCTGGATACGTTTGGTATTGTGGGGCGCGCGGGTGCTGTGCGGCATCCGGATCGAGGTGTCCGGCACCGAGTACTTGCCGCTGGACGGCGCGGCCATAATCGCAAGCGAGCACCAATCAGCCTTCGACACGCTGGTCTGGCTGACCTTGGTGCCGCGCGCCAGCTACGTCATGAAGCGGGAACTGACGCGCGTGCCGCTGTTTGGTCCCATGCTGATCCCCGCCGGCATGATCCCGGTGGACCGCGGCGGCGGGGCGCAGGCATTGCGCGCGTTGCTGCAGGCGGCATCGGCGGCGCGCGCGGCGGGCCGGCAAATCGTCATTTTCCCGCAAGGTACGCGGGTGGCGCCGGGCGCGGACGTCAAGCTGCAACCTGGCATTGCCGCGGTGGCGCGGCACCTCGCGTTGCCGGTTATTCCCGTGGCGACCGATTCTGGCTTGTGCTGGGGACGCCGCGCCTTCATGAAGCGAGCGGGGACAATTCATATCGCGCTGGGGCCCCCGGTTCCCGCCGGCACAGGACGGGACGCTCTGCTGGACACCATTCAGGCGCATTGGCGGTATGCTTTGTTGCGCGACTTTGGGCCTGTGGATAAGTCTGTGGAGGATCGCGCTGCTGCACAACCGGGCGATGGTCAAGGCGGTCCCTCAAGGCTTTTGAAATGAATGGATTTCTCACCAGGCGAAGGGCGAAACGGAAACGTCGCCATGCGGCGCCGCTTGGGGAGAAATCCGGCCAAGTGCCTGATGATCGGGCAACGGGAATGCATCGGCGGGTGGCAATCCGTTGCGGTAGGATCGGGCGCCGATAGAGCGGCAGTCCAGCGTCTTGCACCAGCTTAACTTGCGTGCCGCCGCCGCCGGGGCAAGGTGTGGACAAGCGGCGCGCCCACGGCCCAAGCGAGCGGTGCGGCGGTCGCGGGCGTGTCTAGTTTACCTGGGGAACCAAGCCGTCGATGCGAGCGCGCACGATTCTGCTGGCCGTCTGTTTGGCGGCGGGCGCCGACCTGGCGGCGTGCCAGCTCCTGGCCTGGCGGGCGCACGCGGCGTTCGATCAATGGTCCAAGGTGATGACGGAGCAGGGCTGGTCGCTGCAGACCGGCGCGGTGATCGAGGACGGCATGCCGTTCGGTGCGCGGCTGACGGTGCGCGGCCTGACGATCGCCGGCGGGCGCGCGATGGTGCCGGGCGGCATCGATTTTCATAGCAACCGGGTCGTGTTGTCGATCGGGTTGCTGTCGCCGTTCCGGCTGACAGTGGAACCGCAGGGGCCGCAACGGTTTCGCCTGGCCGGCTTGCCGCCGGTGGTATTCGAAGCCGATGAGCTGACCGCGTCGGTCAAATTGTGGCGGCGTCCGATCGACAGTATCGACATCGCGGCGTCGTCGCTGGCGGGCGGGTTGCAGCGGTCGAAGAACAATCAGGATGTGCGGGTGCAGGGCCTGCTGCTTCACCTGGCGGCGAGCCGCGGATTTTCGGCGCGCACCACGGCGCAGGTGAGTGTGGAGGCGCGCGGGGTGCAGTTGCCGGATGACGGGCGCTGGCCGCTGGGGGCGACGATCGGGCGCATTGGCTTCGATGCGAGCCTGGCATCGCCGGCATTGTCCGGCCAGGACGGGTCCGACCAAGCGCGGGCGTGGCGCGACTGGGGTGGGGCATTGGCGGTGCAGCGGCTGGACGTGCGGTGGGGCCCGTTGACGCTGCAGACGGAGGCGCGGCTGGGGCTGGACGACAAGCTGCAGCCGGCCGGAAGCGGCACCGCCCGGGTGGCGGGTTGGGCGCCGACGCTCGATGCCTTGGCGCGCGGCGGTGCGATCACGCCGGGCGTGGCGCAGACCGCCAAGGCTGTGCTGGGCCTGATGGCGCCCACCGTCCCGAATGAAATAGGGGATGCGGACGCCGCCTTGTCGCTGCCGTTTACCTTGCGCGACAGCACATTGTCGGTCGGCCAGGTGCCCCTGATGCGGCTGGGGATGCTAGCGTGGGGCGGGGTGTAGTTATGCCGGCCTGTTGCTTTTTACGTTCTTGAGCGCCGGTAGGCTCAATATAATTTCTTTTTTCAAAAAGAACTACGTTTGTTGTTGCTATTTTGTCACAGCGCCCCGATTCGCGGCGGCGTCAAGCGATTTCTCACATTTTCGTGTGGACTGACTTCACGGAAACTTGATTAACTCGTCTCACGGCGCAGCTTGGCACCGCTGCCCAAGAGGGGACATCGCGCAAAATGAGACAGTTTGTTCTCGCTGCGACACTGGTCGTAAGCCCATTTGGTGGTGCGTATCCGGCGCATGGGGCAGACTTCCGCGCGGCGGCGCGGCCCTATGAGCGGTTGAAGCCTTGGTCTTACCTACTGAAAAATGACTTCAGCACCGCGCCGGCCACACCAAGCTCGGCGGCGGTTTCCAGGTTGGTGCCGCTGGGAACCTCGCCCTTCAGGTAGGGCGACAGGGAATGCGCGAGGTTGGGCAGGGTGAGTGTTTGCAGCCAGACGCGACCCGGTCCACGCAACTCAGCCAGAAAAAGCCCGTCACCGCCGAAAATCATGTTCTGAATGCCGCGCATCGTGGTGATGGTGAAGCCCACGCTTTCGTCCAGCATGCCCACGTGGCCGGGATGGGCGCGCAGCACCTCGCCGGGTGCCAGGTCGTAGGTGATGATTTCCCCCCCGAGCTCGACCCAGGCGCGGCAGGCGCCCGCTAGGCGCTGCATGAGAAAACCGTTGCCGCCGAAAATGCCGGCGCCAAGCGACTGCTGAAAGCCGGTGGTGAGCTGAACACCGTCGCTGGCGCATACAAACCCGTGCTTGTGGATGAGATAGCCGCGGCCAGGCTGCACCTGGAGCTCCACCATCTGACCCGGAATTTTCGCCGCGAACGCCACCAGGCCCGGCTGGTAGGGCGCGGTATATTCGGTCATGAAAAGGCCGCCGCCCGACAGGGCCCGGCCGATCGCGCCGAGAAATCCAGTGGCGCCAGCCGTGGCATGGGTGGTGTTGAGCTCGATCCCCGCCGTCATCCAGGAGAGCTGACCGGTTTCGGCGATGATCTTGTCACCCGGGTTCAGGGCCAGCTCCAGCACCGGGAGGGTTGTGCCGGTAATTTTGGCTTCCATGTCTGCGCTCCAGGGACTCGTCGGGATCGCGGCATCGTGCCGCAGCCGTACCGAAAATCAAGTGGCAATCGTGATAGGCAGCTTGCGCAAGGCTGCTATTTGCCGCAAGAGAACGTGGAAATTAATTACCCACTAGACAAGCCGGTTATTTGCGCTAGATAGGACTGTGAGTTCCACAGGAACTCGCGTTTGAGTGTTCCCCCGATACCAAACTAGGCGCGTCCCTCGGACGCGCCTTTTTTTGCAGGAAGAAGGCCGCGGCTCTGCCCATCGACCCAGCTAAGGACAAGTCCTCAGAACCTGTTACTTAAGGGATGTCAGGGGCGAAGGAGGGGCACGCGCGACGGGGGGACGGTCCGCGTGCCCCCGCCTTCTTCCCGCTAATCCTCGATCGCGGCGAGCAGCCGGACGGTGCCGAACGCGGCGCGATGGTGGCGGGTGGGTCCGTGCGCGTGGAGCGCCGCGCGATGGGTTTTCGTTGCGTAGCCGGCGTTTTCGGACCAGCCATACATGGGAAAGCGAATCGACAACCGCGCCATGGCGCGGTCGCGCACCACTTTTGCAACGATGGAGGCGGCGGCGATGGACAGGCACGCCGCGTCACCGCCGACCACGCAGCGCACCGCGCAGGTGAGTGGCGGCGGCTGGTTGCCGTCCACGAGCGCGATATCGGGCGGGCTCGGCAGGCGGCCGACGGCGCGCGCCATCGCCAGCAGGGTCGCATGCAGGATGTTGAGGCGCGCGATGTCGGCGACAGAGGCGGCGCCGACGCCGATTTCGGTGTCGGGGTAGGCGCGCAGCGCGGCGTAGGCCAATTCGCGCTCCGCCGCTGTGAGGCGCTTCGAATCGTCCAGAAGCGCCGCCATTTTGCGCGACACACCGGCGCGAAACAGCACCGCGGCGGCGACGACCGGGCCGGCGAGCGGGCCTCGGCCGGCTTCGTCGACGCCGGCGACGCGGCCGCCATGGGCCGACTCGATGCGATAATGCGGCATGGCGGGACGATAGGCGAAAACCGGTCCGCATCGCATGTCCATGTCGTCGCCGCGGGTTGCGGCCCGACCTATGGCGAGGATGCAACACACGCTCGTCGCGATGGAACAATGTACGTTTTATACCGTTTCCGCTTCGTGTCAGACGCCGCAAACCCCAGCCTCGTCGCCTGCAACACTATGCCAACGATTCTGGTGGTGGAGGACGAGGTGCTGGTGCGGCTGGCGATCGCCGACTACCTGCGCGACTGCGGCTACAAGGTGTTCGAAGCCGGCAACGTTGCCGAGGCCAAATCAGTATTGAAGGCCGATCCGAGCGTCGATCTGGTGTTCAGCGACGTGCAGATGCCAGGCGGAGAAACCGGGTTCGATCTGGCGGTGTGGGTCGGCCGGCACTATCCTGCGATCCGGGTCGTGTTGACCTCCGGCCTGGCGGGCGCCACGGAAAAGGCGCGTGATATTTGCCATGAGGGACCGCTGGTTGCGAAGCCCTATGACCACGAAATGGTGCTGCTGCGCATCCAGGAACTTCTGCGCAAGGGCCAGACCAAGGCGTGACGGCATGCGGCCAAGCACGCAGTCTCTACAAATGTTCAACCCGCTGATGCGTCGTCGCGGCGATCATGTCGGCGACGATGCGGCGGTGGCAGACATGCGGGTCGCGCTCGAAACATAGCAGGCAGGTGGGCGCCGCCTGCACGATGTCACGGGCCGCGGCGAGGGCGTGCAGGGCGGATTCGGTTTCCATGTGGGCGGTAAAGATGCGCACCATTTCGGCGGCGCGGCCGGCTCGCGCGGCATCGCGGCCGGGCTTCGGCGTGCCGAGCGGCTGCAGGTGGACGTAACGAAGGCCGCGCGCCTCGGCGGACGCGGCCAGCAGGCGCTTGGAAAAGCCGGGTTTGCGCGACATCGGCACCGCGCGCACGTCCAGCAGCACGGCCACGCCGGCGGCGGCCAGGCGGTCGAGCAGTTCATCCTGCACCCGCCCTTCGTAACCGGTGGTGAAGATCGGCGGTGGCGTTGCGGGCATGGTGGGATGGCTTCCGTAAGCGGCGCGCTTGTGTTGACGCGGCAAGTAGCGCGGACTTACACCCCGCGTCTGCGGTGGCGGGCATAGCTCAGATGGTAGAGCGCCAGGTTGTGGTCTTGGATGTCGCGGGTTCGAGTCCCGTTGCTCGCCCCATAGCAGCTTTCAGTATGGCCCGCGTGATGTCGCCCCGGTGACGGCCGGTGTTGTGCTGGCGGGGGGGCGTGCGTCCCGCATGGGTGGCGGCGACAAATGCCTGCTGCCGCTCGGGGATGCGACGGTATTGGACAGTCTGCTGGCGCGACTAGCCGGTCAGGTAGGCGCGCTTGCGATCAGCGCCAATGGCGAGGCGGCGCGTTTCGCGCGGTTCGGTTTGCCGGTGCTGCCGGACCTGGCGCGCCATGCCGGGCCCTTGGCTGGTGTGGCGGCTGGGCTCGCTTGGGCCTTATCGATTAAGGCGGACGCGTTGCTGACGGTGCCGGGAGATACGCCGTTCATCCCGCTCGATCTGGCCGAGCGGCTGGCCCCGGCGCCGGCGTGGGCGATGAGCTCGGGCGCCGTGCATCCGCTGGTGGCGCGGTGGCCGGCAACCGCCGCAACAGGTCTGGCCGCCTGGCTGGAGGGCGGCGGCAGTCTGCGGGTTCGCACATTTGGCGAGGCGATCGGCATGCGGGCGGTGCTGTTTCCGCAAACCCCTGATCCCTTCTTTAACATCAACACACCAGAGGACCTAAGCGCGGCGCAGGCGAGGGTTTTGTGCCTACCCCCAGCTTAGCCGGCGCTTTATGTGAGGCATGACAGGCCACCCGTCCGGTGCCCGTTGCTGATGGTGCCGCGCCTTGATCTGGTCCACGTTTCACACGTTCATTTACGCCTTTGTCGCCTTGATGGTGATTGTGGACCCGGTGGGTACGGCCGTGGTGTTCGCGGCCATGACGCCGCAGGATACCGCGGCGGAACGGGCGTCGCAGGCGCGGCGGGCCTGCGTGGTCGCGGTGCTGGTGCTGGCGGCGTTTGGCATCGCAGGCGCGCGGTTGCTGGAGACTATGGGCATCGGGCTGCCGGCCATGCGGATTGCGGGCGGGGCATTGCTGTTTCTGACCGCCGTGGAAATGGTGGCGGACCGCCACGCGCTGCGCAGTACGGATTCCGAACGCCAGGCCGCGGTGCAAACCGCTGACGTCGCCATATTTCCGCTGGCCATTCCGCTGATCGCCGGGCCGGGCGCCATGACGACCATGGTGGTGCTGCATAGTCGCGCCGGCGGCGACCCGTGGGATATTGCGGCCATCGAAGCCGCGGCCGTGGCGACAGTGCTGATTACCTTGGTGGCGCTGCTATCCGCCCGTTTTCTCACCAGGGTCATGGGCGAAAGCGGGGCGAGCGTCGCGGGGCGGATTTTGGGGGTATTGCTGGCGGCGCTCGCGGTGCAACTGGCGATCGACGGTTTGCACGAGGCGTTTCCGGCCAGTTGTCAGGTGCCGGGCTTGAGTTGTCAGAAGGCGACTTGAGCAGACCCGCACCCGCGTCATGATCCGCCTGACCGAGCTTAAACTGCCGCTCGACCATCCCCCGGAGGCCCTGCGCGCTGCGGCGCTGCGGCGGCTCGGCGTGGGCCAATCCGAGCTGCTTTCGCTGGCGGTGTTCCGGCGCGGCGTCGATGCCCGCAAGCGCAGCGCGATCCTGCTGGTCTACACCCTCGATGTGGAAGTGGCGGACGAGGCGGCGCTCCTGCGCCGGTGCGCCGGCGACCCCCTTATGGGGCCAACGCCGGACATGCGGTTCACGCCGCTGCAGCGCGCGCCTGCGGGGTTTGCCCGGCCGTTGGTGATCGGCGCGGGACCGTGCGGCCTGTTCGCGGCGCTAACCTTGGCCGAAGCGGGGTACCGGCCGATCATTCTGGAGCGCGGCAAGATGGTGCGGCAACGCACCAAGGATACCTGGGGCCTGTGGCGCCGATCGGTGCTCGACGCGGAAAGCATCGTGCAATTCGGCGAGGGCGGCGCCGGCACGTTTTCGGATGGAAAACTCTGGTCCGGCATCAAGGACCCGGAGCGGCTGGGCCGGCGCGTGCTGGAGGTGTTCGTGCGGTGCGGCGCGCCGGCGGAAATCCTGTTTGTGGCCAAGCCGCATATCGGCACGTTCCGCCTGGTGACGGTGGTGGAGGCGATGCGCGCCGAAATCGGGCAGCTCGGCGGCGAATACCGGTTTGGCGCGCGCGTGGAACGGCTGCTGCTGACCCGTGGCACCCGCCGCGTCGCGGGCGTGCGGTTGGCGGACGGCGAGGAGATCCTGACCTCGCACATCGTGCTGGCGCCCGGACACTCGGCCCGCGACCTGTTCGCAGCCCTGGTGGAGGATGGCGTGCATGCCGAGAAGAAGCCGTTTTCCATCGGGGTGCGCATCGAGCATCCGCAGGGACTGATCGATCGGGCGCGGTTTGGCGCCGCCGCGGGTAACCCTATTTTGGGTGCGGCGGACTACAAGCTGGTGCATCACGCGGCCGGGGGGCGCTCGGTTTACAGTTTCTGCATGTGTCCGGGCGGCACGGTGGTGGCGGCGGCGTCCGAGCCTGGGCGGGTGGTGACGAACGGCATGAGCCAGTATTCGAGGGCCGAACGCAACGCCAATGCGGGGATCGTGGTGGGGATCACCCCCGAGGATTATCCAGGTAATGTGCTGGCGGGGGTGGAATTTCAGCGCGCATGGGAATCGCGGGCGTTCGCGGCGGGGGGCGGTACCTATGCGGCGCCGGCGCAACAGGTGGGGGATTTTCTGGCCGGCCGCGCCAGCCAGGCGATGGGCGACGTTGTGCCGTCCTACAAGCCTGGTGTGGTACCGGCCGACCTCGCCGCCTGTCTGCCGGCGTTTGCCGTGGCGGCAATCCGCGAGGCGCTGCCCCTGTTTGGCCGGCGCATTGCCGGGTTCGACCGGCATGATGCGGTGATGACCGGGGTTGAGACGCGCACGTCGTCGCCGATCCGGCTGACGCGGGGGGCCGACATGCAAAGCGTGAACACGCCGGGGCTGTTTCCGGCGGGCGAAGGGGCCGGTTATGCGGGGGGCATTCTCTCGGCCGGCGTGGATGGCATTCGCGTGGCTGAGGCGTTGGCGATGGCAGCGAAGGAAGCAGTTCTTTTTTGAAAAAAAGAGCCAAGAAACTTTTACGATTAAAGAGCAAAAGTTTTTTGTTTCTTTTTTTCAAAAAAGAAATACTCCCTTCCTAAGCAGCGTGAGTAGTTTCCGACCCTGCCGCATGGATGCCACACCGGCCTAACATTATGCAGGTTGGATGACGGATCGGGCAGCGCCCATTCCGGTCGTGATGCTGACACAAGGTTCCAGGGGTTTGCCTCCGGAGCCGCCCGCATTGCGTTCGGCGTCATCCAACTGGCTTTGGAGCAAATATCATGAAATTCCGCCCGTTGCACGACCGCGTGGTCGTTCGTCGAATCACGCCGACAGACAAGACCGTCGGCGGCATCATCATTCCCGACACGGTTCAGGAAAAGCCGCAGGAGGGCGAGGTGCTGGCTGCCGGCCCCGGCGCGCGCAATGAGCAGGGCGCCATCGTGGCACTGGACGTAAAGGCCGGCGACCGTGTGCTGTTCGGCAAATGGTCCGGTACCGAAGTGAAAATCGACGGCGAGGATCTCCTGATCATGAAGGAAAGCGATCTGCTGGGCGTGGTAGAAGGCCAAGCCGCCATCAAGAAAGCCGCCTAGAGCGGCTTCAACCTGACTCGAAAATCGTCGGCGTCCGTCAGGCCGCTCGAGAGGTCGTTGTTTGCCGGGCATTTGTATCAGCCTCATGCGGGCCGCCCAGATCGGGCGATTCCAAAACAGGCTGAAAATGCTCCAAGCAGCAAAAGTTTTTTGCTTCTTTTCTTCAAAAAAGAAGGAACTTTCTCCTTTTAAGGAATTAGCCAAATGGCAGCCAAAGACGTTCGCTTCGGCGAAGACGCAAGAAGCCGCATGTTGCACGGCGTGGATATTCTAGCCGACGCGGTAAAAGTAACGCTGGGCCCAAAAGGCCGCAACGTCATCATCGACAAAAGCTACGGCGCCCCAAGAATCACTAAGGATGGTGTCACGGTCGCCAAGGAAATCGAGCTCTCGGAAAAATTCGAGAACATGGGCGCGCAAATGGTGCGCGAAGTCGCCAGCAAAACGAACGACGTGGCCGGTGACGGGACCACGTCGGCCATCGTTCTGGCGGCGGCGATCGTGCGCGAGGGCGGCAAGGCGGTGGCCGCCGGCATGGCGCCGATGGACCTCAAGCGCGGCATCGACAAGGCGGTGACATCCCTGGTCGAGGAACTCGCCAAGCGCAGCAAGAAAATCACCACCGAGGCGGAGACAGCGCAGGTTGGCACCATTTCGGCCAACGGCGAGGCCGATATCGGCCGCATGATTGCCGAAGCGATGCAGAAAGTTGGCAACGAGGGTGTCATCACCGTCGAGGAAGCCAAGGGCATGTTGACCGAGCTCGAAGTGGTCGAGGGCATGCAGTTCGACCGCGGCTACCTCAGCCCGTATTTCATTACCAACGCCGAGAAGATGACCGTGGACCTGGATAATCCCTATATCCTGATCCACGAAAAGAAGCTGTCGGGATTGCAGACTTTGCTGCCGCTGCTCGAATCGGTGGTGCAGTCGGCGCGCCCGCTGCTGATTATCGCCGAGGATATCGAAGGCGAGGCGCTGGCGACCCTGGTGGTGAACAAATTGCGCGGCGGCCTGAAGGTGGCCGCGGTAAAGGCGCCCGGCTTTGGCGATCGCCGCAAGGCAATGCTGGAAGATATCGGCATTCTCACCGGCGGCCAGGTGATCAGCGAGGATCTCGGCATCAAGCTGGAGAACGTAACGTTGGCCATGCTGGGGCAAGCGAAGCGCGTTCTGATCGAGAAAGAAACTACCACCGTCATCGAAGGCGCCGGCGGCCACGATGTGATCAAGGCGCGCTGCGGCCAAATCCGCGCGCAGGTTGAGGAAACCACGTCGGACTACGACAAGGAAAAGCTGCAGGAGCGTCTGGCCAAGTTGGCCGGCGGCGTCGCGGTCATCCGGGTCGGCGGCTCGACGGAGGTGGAAGTGAAGGAGCGCAAGGATCGCGTCGACGACGCGCTGCACGCAACCCGCGCGGCGGTCGAGGAAGGCATCGTGCCGGGCGGCGGCGTGGCGCTGGCGCGGGCAAGCCTGGTTCTGGCCAACCTCAAGGCCGACAATTCCGACCAGAAGTTCGGCGTTGAAATCGTTCGCCGCGCGGTGCAATCGCCGTTGCGCCAGATCGCCGAAAACGCCGGTGAAGATGGCGCCGTGGTCGGCGGCAAAGTGCTGGAAAACAAGGCCTACGGCTACGGCTTCGATGCCCAAGCCGGCACCTACGGCGACCTCATCGCGGCCGGCATTATCGACCCCACCAAGGTCGTCCGCGTGGCATTGCAGAATGCAGCGTCGGTTGCCGGATTGCTGATTACCACCGAAGCGATGGTCGCCGAGCGGCCGGAGAAACGTGCGCAGCCGCAACAACACGGCGGCGGCGGCATGGGTGATATGGACTACTAGAGCATTTTCAGCCGGTCTGGAATCGCTCGATTGAGGCGGGCATCTTGAGGCTGATACAAATGCTCTGCAAACAACAACCTGGAGCGGCCCGACGGACGCTGGCGATTTTCCAGTCAGGCTGAAGCCGCTCTAGGAGGATAGCGGGCCGGGGACTTGGTCTCCGGCCCTTACGAAGGAAAAGTATGCAAGCAGTTCTTTTTTGAAAGAAAGAACCAAAAAACTTTTGCTATGACAGTGTCATTGCGAGGCGCCTTGCGCCGTGGCAATCCAGGGATGCCGCCGAAATCACCAAGTTGAGCGCGTAGGGTGGGTTGCTCTTCCGCAACCCACCACCTTGGTTCCGTTCCGCCGCCGCAAGCATGAACAACAGCATCGGCCCAGCGAGTAGCGTAAGCGCGTGCTCCAGAATGCCAACGCAAGCAAGCCACACGCCCGACGCAGCGTGCCGCCCCGCGCATCTCAACAACCTGCCAACGCACGGCGCGTTTAAGGTGTGAACCCAGGCATCGTTGTAGCATAGGCGTTAGCTCATCCGCAGAAGCTACTGAAACAGAGTCAGGCGTTTGGCTTGCTCGCATTGGCGTGCTGGAGCTACGCCCTAGGGCTGCCGGGAGCCTTACACGGCAATAGAATGCCATTTCTGAAGACGACCGGCTTGCTCCAGGCTTTCGCTGGCCATGTCAATTCGTCTTGACGCCGTAGGCCCCGCAGGCCGGCGATCCATCTACGAGGACTTCGTAGGTGGCGCCGGACGATGCGGAACCAAAACCCCAGAAGCGGCCGGCACGGTCGGTGACCAGACCGCCGGAGGACGGGGTGATGAATGACCCAAATTTTTGGTCACACCAACGACAATCCGGCCGCCCCGTCAGCCATAAGAGAAAAGTTTTCTGTTTCTTCTTTTCAAGAAAGAAATGTTTCCTTCCTTGTCCGATGTGCCAATGTCAATGCGGATTGGTGTAATTGCGCGAATCACGCAGCCGGCCGGATCGTTTCAGCACTGCCAGAATTGCCGCGCGCCTCGTTTCGGCGTCGCTGGCGCGGTCGCTTCGCAGCAATCCGACTTCCGCCGCGCTATAGGGCGCGAAGCCGGCCGGCAGTGACGCCGCGGAAAAGCGCGCGAGGACGTAATTCAGCATGCGCGCCGCCGTTGCATCGTCCAATTGCGACTGCGAAATGCCCGGTACCTGCGCGAGGTACGCCCGCCCTTCCGGCAACACCACGTAGCTGCCCGCATCGTGCAAATCGGGAATGCCGGCGGCCGGCACACCGTGGCCGCCGGCACCGTGGCAGCCGGAACAATGCCAGGTATAAAGTGTAGCTAATCCGGTATCGGCGCGCGCCGGGTTGGCTGCGATCAACGCCAGCATGGCTGCCGCCGCGCGCCTCATTTTGCGGCCGCCTTGATTTTTTCGCGCAGCTTGCGGGTGTCGGTGGGCGTTGGCCCTGCTGCGCGGGCGGCGGCCACGGCGGACGCGGTGATTGGCGCGCCGTCGGCGCCATTGAAATGAACCAGGACGTAATCGAGCACGGCTGCGATATCGGCGTCGGAGAAATCTGCGCGAAAATTCGGCATCAGGCCGACCACCACCCGCCCCTGGCTTTCGATGCGTCCCGCCATGCCCGAAACAAGAATTTGCGTCAGGTATTTCCGCCCATCGTCGGTTGCCAGATACGCTTTCAATGTGCCGGCGAGCGATGGCGCCAGGCCATCCGCCCCCTCGGCATTCGCCTGGTGGCAGGGTGTGCAACGATTGGCAAAAGTCGCCGCCCCGTCCGGTGCCGCGGCGCCGGTTGCCAGCGCGGCGACAATCAGCACAGGGGCACGTCGCTGCTTAATCGGCGACCCCGACGATGAGCGAAATGGTGCAGTGATAGCTCGTTTCGCCGTTTGCGACACACCAGTTGATGTCATTGTGAATACCCATTTCGTAGGCGGGCCGTTCGCCCACGTTCGCATTGCAGTTGCACTGCCCGCAGGATGAGCGGCCGCAGCAATCGGTGTAGCTGACCAGGTAATTCCGCCCGTCCTGACCGTTCAGGCAGGTTCCTACCCAGCTTACCGTGGAGATTTGCGTGCCCGGCGGGCAATCGGTGCTGGAGCCGCCGCAGCAACTGCAAAGTTGCCCGTCCATGGAGCAATATTTCCAGTAGTCGCATTGCGTCGGGTCGGTCTGGTGCGGATTGCTGTGTGCGCTGGCGCGGGCGCGATCGATCGGCAAAATCGGAAGTAAGGTGGCGCCCGCCAGGAAACGCCCCAATCTCGCGAGTACCCCCCGCCGAGACCCCCGAAGGGCCAGAAAGCGCGTCGCATGCTCCAGCCCCCGATCCAGAGCAAAAATTTTTGCTTCTTTTTTCAAAAAGAAGACTTCCTTATTTCCGTTCATTCCACCGCCTGTCGTCGGAGGTATGCCTGCACAGACCCCACCTTCAGATCCTCTGCCGTCAGCAAGCTTTCCAGTTGCTCGAGATTATTCACCAGCCCCTTGGCGCGCACGGTACCATCGGCCCCGATCAGCACCGCGTAGGGCAGCTTGCCGATACGGAATGTCATGCCCAGTTCGGCGGAGAGAACATAGGGCAGTGCCAATTTTTCGCGCCGCGCGAAGGCCACGTGTTCGTCATGGTTGCCGTCGCTGGCGAGCACGATGTCCAGCCGGTCGCGTTCCGCGATCGCCATGGTCCGCAGCGCCGGCAGCAGTTTTTTGCACACCGGGCAGGTCGGCGAGAGGAAGAAAAACATCCGGCTGCGCGGTGTGGGGGCGCCCAGGAGAATCGTTTCGTTTGACAGGGTGCGTAGGCGCATGCTGTGAACGATGTCGCCGACTTTCGGGCCATGCTCCAGCGCCAGCGCGCCGATCGGGCTTATTCGCTCATGGAGCATGCCGACCTGGCGGGCCAATGCCAAAACGACGAGCACGAGGCCGGCGTTGAGGACGAACAGGACGCAGACGGCGACGGCGAGCGGGCTCATGTGCCGGCCTGCGCGAACGCGGCGCGATTGGCGCGCAACTGGTTTGCGGCGAAATACAGCGCGGCGAACGAGGCAGCGCCTCCCAGCACGGTGATCATGGGTATCGCGCCGCGCGTGCCCGATGGTGGACACTGCGCGGCGGCGGCGAGCAGCATGGCGAGGAATACATTGCGCGCGACGAGCGACTTGGCAATCGTCTGGCCCTGCGCGCCACCGCAGCCGCAATCGATATGCGTGCGGCCCCGGCTGATATTGATCTGCATCGCCGCCGCGTACAGCAGCAGGAGCGCGACACCGGCACCCGACGCCGCCGCTGCGGTCGCAGGCGGAACGAGCAGCGCCGCGACACTGAAATTTGCCAAGGCGAGCAGCGTGGCGACGCCTGGCACCGTCGATGCGGGCAGCAGCCGGTAGGACGCAACGATGCCCCTATGCGCGCCGAAATCGCGTAGCATATGCACGCAAGAGAGCGCGAAGATCACCGCCATTCCGAGGCGCACCACCGCACCCGGAACGAACGCCGCCGCAATGCCGGCGGTCTGCATCAATGCACCAGCATCAGCGTGCCGCCTTCGACCACGCCGCCGGGCGGCGTGCTGGCCAGCGGCGCCAGACTATCGCCGTCGAAGCGGGTTAATATTCCGGTATCGAAGCTTAGCCCGAACAGAAGCGGTTGGGCGTCCTGGGTCACCGCCAGCACAACGTCGCCGCGGCCAGGCCCGCGCGCGGCCACCTTATGGTGTGCGACATCCACGCGCCAGATCGCGTCCGCCGCGCTCTTGTGGCTGCCCTCGTAGCCATGCGCGTGCATCGCGACGTAAAGCTGGCTCGTTGCCTTGTCGTAGGCCGCGATCTGATATCCGCCCGGCCGCCAGCCATCCGTTGCATCCGCGCCGGTCACCAGCGGCCACGGTGCTGCCTGTACCGCCACCGCACCGGAAAAATCAACCTCATGGATGTTGCCGAGGAACGACACCAGGATGGTATCGTTCCGGGTTGCCACGCCGTCGATGAAAAGCGCGTCGCCCACGGGGTCGAACAGCTTTGCACTGCGCCGCCGCGCGAGCTCGTGCCCGTCCGCATCGACATCCACGGTAATCGCCGCGCCGTCGCCGCACAGGCTGGAGAACCGGCCGGCCATGACCGGCGACGGAAATATGCCGATGCATCCTGCCGTGGGTATTTCGGCGAGCATCCTGCGGCGGCCCACATCCACCACCGTTACCGACGAGGCGGGGGTTGCGTTCTGTATGTATAACAATCCGCCGCCGGCGGAGGGCTGCAAATACGATGCATAGGCGGTGGTTTGGGCGCGGTGCGTCGAGATCGGGATTTCACCCAGCAGGTTGAGCGTCGCCGCGTCATACATTTCGATTATTTCGGTGCGCGGGCCGTGGTCGCCGCGCGCGAAGAACGTGGTGGCGCTATAAATCGTCGCGCCGTCCGGCGACAGCGTCATCAGGCCGAAAAAACCGTTGGTGAACTGGCCCAGCAATTTGAAGTTGTCCCCGTCCATGACGATGATCTTGCCGTCCACGGCATGCGCCATCGAGGTGTCCGCGATGTAGAGCCGATGCCCGCCGGACGGTCCGGGCGCCAGTACCTTCGGCGTCTCGGGTTGCAGTTCGGGCGCGGCCAGGGCGGGTGGTGCGGCGCAGACCAGCATCACTCCGATGATCCAACGCATGCTGAACATACTCCACCGCCCCGTAAGGCGCATCATTCCGCCGGGCGGCGGTGCCGTCAACTTGAGGCAGGACGCAGGTGTTCGCGTAGCGGGCCACCTTCCTACCGGCAGGTTTGATAACTTTTGATCCGCGGCTCCAGGACGTTTGATCGGGCCGGCGCGATGTTGCCGTGGTCAGGCAATGAAGCCTGCAACACCATTGAAGGACCCGCGCCATGACAACGCAGACCGCCCGCGATACGCACGTGACCTGGGCGCCACGCATCGCCCTGCCCCGGCTGTCCGCCTGGGCCGAACACTATATCATTCTGGTCACCATGGTTGTCGCGCTGTGCGGCGGCGCCGCGCTGGCGCTGCATGCGCTGTCGGTTTCCAGCATGTTCTAGAGCGGCTTCAGCCTGACTGGAAACATTTCGGCGTCCGTCGGGCCGCTCTAGGTTGTTTGTTTGTAGAGCATTTGTATCAGCCTCAACCTGCCGCCTCCG
>Ga0116228_10001379_pt1 | contig 20149 bp, 14 predicted proteins | sample S1TSphfallax_2_FD_89694 | JGI IMG/M metagenome (GOLD analysis project Ga0116228, IMG submission 89694) | Host-associated microbial communities from peat moss isolated from Minnesota, USA - S1T2_Fc - Sphagnum fallax MG | ecosystem: Host-associated > Plants > Peat moss > Unclassified | place... | reverse complement strand
TTACATTTTATTTTAACATAAGCAATAACATAAGTGATTAATGTATAGAAAGGTTATCAAAGTTACATGGAGGATGATCTGTTCTCATAGGTTCCTTTCAAATTAGTGTTAATCATAATAAAGGATAATCTTAAAGATCATACCAAAAACAAATTTGACACTCACAAACCACTGCAAACAAGATTCATTGTCAATTTAAAAAATGTTAACATAAAACACTGTAGAAAATACCTCAAAACTATATAGGTAGTGTGTCAAAATACAACAAAAATTGCTCCCAAAAAACAATTGAACAGAATATTGCTTTTAATGTTTTTAAGGTTCAAATTTTGTGAAAGACTTTGGCAGAAAAAACAACACAGCTTGCTACATCCATTAAAGGAAATATTAAAACTCAAGAAAGAGATAACTATGAAAGGTGCGGATCAGCAATTTGAGGTGGGGATCCAACTTTCTTCTTTAGATCCAACTTTATGTGGAATAGAAGGAATGGTATGAAAGTACAATCTTGTTTGGCAAGGCATATTCTCTATCAGGCTGTAGTCCTCGAAAACATGGAATGCCACCATCACTCCTTGCATCACCAAAGTGGAATAAACTCTTAAAAACATCTCAATGGAAGTCCAACAAAGGAAAATTTTGAAAAGCATCCTAAGCTCCCATGAAGCCTGGGCCTCTCCTTGGGGTAATGATCAAGGCAGGCCAAAACAATAGGAGGCCTGCCTTTCCCCAAGGGCACGCCTGGCCACAAGGTTGTTAAGGTGGCAACAACCCACCAATCCACTTCTAATCTTTAAGGATCTAAATACAAAGTGAAGAAGTGCAACTCAACAACACCTTGATGTGAATAGGGCACCAGAATATATACCCCTAAAGGAATTCTAGGCTTGTCTTTTTACACCTTAGGCGGTTTTACTTGTTTTGCAATGGAACAACAAATGATCATAATATTTTTTTGGCCCTACATTGTTTTGACTTTTGCATGCTTTTTTGTCCTAAACCAAATTTGAAACCATTACCTTCCAAGAGAGAATGTGGATACCTATCATCAGCACAATGTTCAAAATTGATTCAAAGCAATAAAATTATCCATAAAGTCACCCTCTCTTTCACCCTGTATCCCCTCTTTTAGTGGTATCTGCAAAGTAAGGAAATTTTATTAAATCTCAGTATGAAATGCTGAAACTTAACATTTAATGCACAAGGTTCGAGAGTTATTATAGTAGTTGTACAGGTAGGAGCAGTGAAAATATATGCAGCAGTGGAGGCGCTCAGGACAAATGAAAGAAGGGATGAAACTTAGGTTACCACCAAAATTGGTGGAAAAACTAGTTTGGGTCCCAGTTTCGTTTTATAAAATTTCATTCCCAGTTACACAATTCATGGCCTAGTATGCTGAAACTGGCCGTTCTCACCCCCTAATCGCCTGACTTTACGGATAAGTTTAATGTTGTGACACAAAAGTCCAACTCTGCAGTAGAACAATGCAGTATTACACCCAGTAAGGTTTACTATTGAACCAGGTTGGGTGTTCTCTTTAAACATTTTGTCAGGCCAGTCATTTGTTTGTTCCACTTTTGGTGCTTTACTTTTTACTCGTAATTGGAATTTGATCACAGAGAACAAACTTGAAATGTGAATCAACCGTGTTGAAAATTAGTCGCATATGCTTGGGAACAGAAGGTGATGGTAAAAATACATTGTCACCTACTGGATGGGAAGCTCACCCGACCAGGCTTGGCCATAGTGAACAATCACCCACGAGCACACTAAGAAGGATAGTTAATAGGCGGTCGGGAAGAAGGTATCAGTTTCCAGTTCCCTAGCCATGGTGGTTAGCTCAGTTGTCTTTTGCCTGCTAGTAACCTCCAATTGGGTTGTTGGTGGTTGTTAGAAGGCAGGTAGCAAAAATAGCCATTACCAATGTATCTATATTAAACCATCTACTTATCTAGTTGCTACTTAATTTCCTAACTATCTACCCACATATAGGACCCTCTTCTTACAGACTGGGCTACCCAGGCAACAACAAAGATTAACTCAGTTGAGGTTCATTCACAACTGAGTGATGACTAGGGTGAGGTGGGTATTAGAAATTGCACCAAACCACTGATGACTATCAGATCGGGTATGAAAGGTGATAACCACAGTTATCAACAATCAAATACCCATTTTAATATATAACTGAAATTATCAAAAAAATTAAAATACCCAATTATTATATATAACTTATGATTCTCAACTTTATTTTTAAAAGTTCAATAACTACCCAAAAATATCCATCTGGTCCTTGTCAATTCTTTCAAGAAACCCAGCAATTTTTTGAAGTCTTTTGAAATACCCAGAATTCATGATTCTTGGAAGCTGAAGTTTTTAAAATACCCAGCCTCAACGATTTCTTCGAATCTGAAAATTTTCAAAAACCTAGGGTTTAGGGTTTTAGGGTTCTGAATTTTAGGCAGTTCTTTGATTCTGAATTTTTTCAAATACCTGGAAGGGGTGAGTATTACGACAATCAAATATTTGTCTCCCACTGGCCATAACATGCATCCAGTGGATGGTCCACTGGTGTGTGTTATGGCCAGTGTTCACTCTTTGCACCTCGCACATGGAAAAAACCCAGGCCCAATGGGAGGTGACAACTAATCAGAATCAACAAACTACAAAGGGGAAATGAGACAGCATTTCATGGTGTCATTAAGTTTGCTAGCAGCTCTAGAGTTTCTATGAAGATTAATGCAAACGATTGATGCTAGCCTTGGTAGCAGCTCTAGAGTTTGTCTCTATGAAGATTGATGCCTGTTTGCTAGCAGCTCTAGAGTTTGTCTCTATGAAGATTGATGCCTGTTTGCTAGCAGCTCAAGAGTTTCTATGACGAATAATGGCACTCCTGGGCCATGCACATGGAGCACTGAACCTTGTCTGTGCAGTCCACAACCCCTTGTTGTGGCCCAGCCTGAGTCCGGCTGCACACAGCCAAGGAGGCTGCACATGTTCTTCTTCTGTCATCCCCTTTCGTAACACCCATTTCAAAGGGGGTGTGATATTTGTTAACCACATATCATTGTGATTCCAAGGTTTGAGTTGATGCAAAGTTGGTTGCCCATCTGAGTTGTCTTGTGATCAAAGTTTTTTTTTTTATTGCCTCTTGCTAGCATCAGTGTAATATCTGAGCAGAAATGTTTTGCTCAAACTTGACCCAATGTATGAGTGACACATATGTGCATGCATTGCATCTAAATAAGAAGATTTTTGGGCTGATACAGGAAGATTTTTGTTTAAAGTTTGAACTTTGAACCTGCCCTTATAAAGGGTAGTTTCATAGTTCATTTAGCAATTAGTTGTAGTCAAATTAGTTGGACCACACACCCTCTCTCAACCTCATAGCCTTGTGAAGATCCAATGTGGAGAATCAAAGAGTTTGTTTAACGACCTTTAGAAGGGGAAACCATGGGGCATTCTTTAATATTTAAATGGCATGAAGCTCAAAACAATTTTATTTCATTTCTCAAGGAGAAATAAGGAAGATCATGCCTTGTTTAGTGGAAACTAGTGTTGAACGATTATCCAAAAAATCTGATTATCAAGATCAAATACCACATCAGATATCACACTTGATATTCACTAAATATCATAAATTATGATATCTAGGGCAATATCTTAATCGCCAAATCTCAAAGTCATGATATTTGACCATTTAATATCGAAATATAAAAATCTGAAATTCAACCAAATCTTAATTCCTACCTAGATCCCAATATTAGGTGAATGGTAGTTAGGTTTGGAAAAAAAAAAGATTTATAGTACAAAATGGCAGAGATCGCAAATGTGGCCACCTTAAACCCTAACTAGCATCCTCTCATGCTCAAAACTATAAAAGGGCCCAAGCTAACATTTAGGCCCCACCATTTTTTTGTCTTATTGTTATGTTTGGCATTTCTTTGTTGTTGGAAGCTCTTCCTTCATGCTTGTTGTGTGTGTGCTCTTCGTTTGTGTTTTATTGGGTTCGTGTTCTTGAATCATGTTTTTGTTGGGTCCATGTTCTTCATGTGCGCTTTTCTTGAATCCATGTTCTTTGTTTGAGTTGTGTTTTTGTTTTACTTTTGTGCATTGGTAGATTCATATTCTCCTTTGTGCTATTAGGTTTGTGTTTTTCGTTTGCATTGATAGGTATGTGTTTTTCATTCATGTTATCACTAGGCTTCATGTTTCTTTTTCATGTTATTATTGTGCCTTTCCTTTATGATGTGTCCATATTCTTCCTTCACGCTATTATTGCCCTTCCTTTACGATGTGTCCATATTTTTCTTTTGTGTCATTATTGTGTTTTTCCTCTATGTTACATCTATGTTTTTCTTTCATGTTATTATTGTACCTATTTTTACAATACATTCGTACTCTTCATTTGTGTTACATTCACACTCTTGATGCCTTTCTTTCACTATATCATTACATATGTGTTCAACTTGTGTGTTAATGTTGCATTTGTGTTAGTCCTTCACACTAATGTCATGCCTTTCCTTTGTGTTGTTATTGCATTTGTGTTTTTCCTTTGCATTGTTATTGTGCCCTTCTTTCATGATATTATTTTGTTTGTGCTTTTTCCTTTACACTATTGTTATGCCTTTCCTTTGCATTTTTTTGGGAGGTACATGCTCCTTTGCACTATTGTTATGTTTTATGTTCTTCCTTCACATTGTTGTAATGTTTATGTTCTTTGTGCTTGTAGCTTGTATTGCCCCCTTTTTTTGCAATTTCTAAGTTAAAAGTCAAAAGTTAGAACTTTTTTTGAAGAATTTTTTTTTAATGAAATAAGTTTATTTTTATTTCCATTTTTTCTCTTTGTATTATTTTTCTTGTTTTGGTTTATGTTTTTTTCATTGATTTTTATTTTGGGGTATTCTTGAAGGTTGCATTTGGTGCAATGTTTGATTTTTTTTGTGTTTTATTGTGCAAAATTTATAATAAAATATTTTTGCATAAGAAAATTATCTTCCACATCATTTTTGCTTTATGATGATGAATGAATGAAATATTTATTCTTGCTTGTAAATGTTTGCATTAGTTTGTTTTAAACATCCATAGTTCAACAACACATTCCACATTGATTATTCACAAAACATTTGTTTGTTTGTCCTCCTTGGCCTTGTTGAACATTTGTGTGAAAAATGGAAGGTTTAAGGGAAAATGACAGTAAACTAATGAAAAATTAAAAATATGAAATATTCATGAATGAAACCCAATTTGAAGATGATGTAATGAAAGAAAGCACAATGTCAAAAAATGATGAAAAAAAACTAAACATTTTTTTTATTCCAAAGAGCCTTTTAAAAAGGTGATGTGGAGCATAAAAATGTTTTTAAATTCTAGGAACATTGGCAACATTAGTGGTAATGGCAACACTATTGAAAATTAATGTTGTCTTATTGATGTTATTATAAAAGTGAATGTATCTTTTTTTCTTTTTTTTGTGTAATAGATGTTCAAGTAAACAACTTAATAGGTGTGTAGATGATTGAACACATTCAACAACGTCTAAAAACTTCTAGGCCTTATTGACATATTATCTTCACAATATTGCCCCTTAAGATGGGTTGCAATGTTACCAATACCATTTTGGATAAATGAATGTCCTTTCCAATAGACAACACATGAATATGAAGAATCTACATATGATTTTTCATGAAATTTGAATCTACATGTGTTTGAAATTTTGTATTTGACTATGAATATACAATCTTGACTTTATTTGAAATTTGAATATTGAAACATATATTGTCAAATTTGCATTGATAAATTGTTCACATGCATTGGTTTTACTTGAAATTTCAACTTTTGAATTTTTAACATATTTTTAAACATGGAAATGTGCATTAATAAAACATCATATTAATTCACTATTGTATGGAATGTGTATGTGATTTGATGAAGATCCATAATCATTTTTTCTAGTGATGATCTACAGAAAAAAGAAAAGGGGGGGGGAGAGGTTATGCATAATGAAAGATGAAGGGAAGGCCAAACAAAAGTTTGAAAAGCTTTGAATAGAAGGAAAGAAGATTGAAATGGGAATATTTTGAACTAATTAGAACCCATAGTTCTTGGGTTCTAAAATGTTTTTCAAAAAAACAAAACTAATGGTTATTTGATTTAGTATTATTTAAGTATAGGAAAAGGGTTTGAGTACAAGCCCTTTTGTGATTTGAGATTTGTGGCCAGAGGTAAATAGGCCAAAAGAACGAGTCAAAAGTCATGAAAGGGCATGTACTCAACTTCTTTTCCTCATTTTCTTGTATAAAACAAAGTTGGGATTTTTTCATTTTCTAGAAATAGTGATAGGCTAATTGGTACCTTTTAATAATAAAAAAATCCTAATATAACTTGCCTGGTACCTTCCACTGTAAAAGATCCTTGACACACCTTTTCCCACTTGCCACTTTACACTCCCACACCATGCCAAGCTCTTGTCGTGTTGATAGCTTTAGCTTTTAATTATATGTGCACCCCATGACACACTTGGTTAATTTTGAAGTCCCGACCACTCAAAATAGATTCAAACTCACTACTTTGACTTGCTAAACCTTATTATCAAGGCTAAGTTTTAATCTAACTTGGAGCCAACCCCGCCCCAACTCCTAAAGTCGAACCACATGGTCATAAGCCAAATCAACCCTAGGCTAACTTGGGGGCTTTCTAAGACCAACTCCCAAAGTTGGTCCAAAGGACTTAAGCTGAGATGACCTAAGTCGTCCAGGGCCAACCCTCTCTCAAGATTTGGACTTTGAAGTTTTAAAGGGGCATCTTTTAATTGTCCCAAATGCTTTAGCGAACTCACCCCCTTTGGGGTGACCTAGGACAATGCTTAATTGTCCATTGAGGGTTTTAAAAGGATGGTGCCCCACACCATAATCCTAAAAACAATTCTCAAACATCTTTTTTGGCTGGCAAAGCCCAAGCTTCACCTTAACCCATCCAAACCCTGAGGTCTAGATGTCTCCCAATTCCTAGAGGAATCAAACCTCATGAAACCATTTATAGCCTAACTTTCATATCACCTTAATGCTCCACTATGGTGGTTTCAATATGAAGCCCGCATCCACTTAAGACATTTTTAAAGCAAAAGGGCATGTCATTCACCCCCACCTTTGGGAGGTTTATGTCCTCATAGACATAATGCACATGTTGCCTTTATTATGGCAAGCCACACCTTTTGCCACCTCTTTTACTTCAAACCTTTAGGAAAGTAACTAGTTTTCAACTTAAATATTGTTCACATCCCATGCTCCTTTCCTTTTGGATGCAAAAGGATTCTTAAACAATTTTCTTATTCTCTTATATGTCAATCCCCTAAACTACACCATATGCCCTTCTTGGGTTCACATCTTTTACCAAACTACAATCTCCCTATTTGGGATCCCTCAAAACACACTTGAGGGTTAAGTCTCATGCCTAGGCATGTTCTCTCGATGACACTAGGCAACCACGCCAAGGTATGATTATAAAGTGCGCCAATAGATACTAATGATTTGGGTTAACCAAGTTGGGCCCCCTTTGCCTTAGAAGGACATGGTTTGTGACTCCATGCACTGGAAACCTCACTCCCACAAGCTTATTCTCAATTCGGGGGCATGCCATTTAATGTGCGTGCATCACTACCCCAAGAAAGTCGAACTTTAAAAAAAATTATTTCAAATTCAACTCATTAGATTCATTTCTATTAGTTGTTGTCATTTCAATTCAAACCTCATTTACTTCTTCCATGGTCTACCCTATTTCATATATCTTGACCTCAAATCGACTACCATTTTTCCCTAATTTTAGTTTAAATATACGCCCATTTTTCAAACTTTTGCTCTCACCCCCCGCCTTCTAGAGGTTGATGTCCTCATCAACACTATGTTAATGTATTGGACTTATTTTTATGTGCTTTTCTATTGCCCATTTTGTGGCCACATTCTTGCTCAAACTTTTCAACCATTTTTAACAAATGATTTAAATGAGTAGGCTTCATCCACTACGACTCCTTGGGGTGACATCCTTTTCCACTTGACTAGGTATTGATTGCCAATTCAACTAGTTTATCTTGTAGTTAGGATGCATTCCATTTCCCTTGCAAGTTTATGCTCATGAGGTTGAATCTTGGGTGATCAGCTTATTTTTGGTCCTTTCTTTTCTTGTCTTCATGAACTAGCTTCAATTTGGACACATGGAAGTTTGAGTGGGCTACCAATGTTGTTAGTAGCTGCAAAGTATACACATTAGGGTGGGGTTTGCGAATGATCTTATAAGGGCTCACATACTTTGGAACAAACCTGTTTGTTAAAGTTTTAAACATTTAAAAATCTTGTATGTTTAACCACACTATGTCCCCCACCTTGAAGTATATGTGCTTTTGCAATTTATTGGCTTGTTTTTCATAACTCGCTTGTGCCTTTTCTAAAAGCTTGATTGCTCGTGATTTCCTTTCTTCAAATTCCTTGCCCATATTTTTGGCATCCTTGCCACCTTCACAATGAGTGCCTCTTGTTTTAGGAATGGTTAGATCCATGGGTTGTTTTACTTCAACTCCTAGGGCCAATTCAATGTGACTCATTTTTATGACCGAGTGTTTTGTGAAATTGTGGCAAAACTTCACCAAACCTAAATGGTCACCCCAATCTTTATAATCACCGCCGATATAATTACGAAAATATTGATTCAATATCCCATTCATTATTTCTGTTTGGCCATTGATTTTTGGATGGAAAATGGTATTAAATTTTAACTTTGTCCATTTTTTTTCATTAATAGCGTCCGAAATTCCAATGTGAATTTCACATCCCAAACACTCACTATGACCTTCGGCATCCCATTATGCCGAACCCACATGTCAAAAAATAGCTTTCTCATCCTTGTCACCATGGCATTGTTTGGGTTGGTCTAAATTTTACTAATTTTGAAAACCTATCTACCACCACAAAGATGGCATCTGTCCCCTACCATTCTGAGAAACATGTCATAAAGTCCATTGAAACACTATCAAATGGACCCAATGGGATTGGGAAGGGCCTATATAACCTAAACTTCTTCTTATGTGTCAACTTGGTACTTTAACACTTTACACATGTGTGAATGTAGTGTTCTACATCTTCCTTCATTTTAGGCCAATAAAAAGTTTTCCCCCACAACTCCTTTGTTGTTTTTCACCATGTCCCACCATGGGCGCATCATGTACTGCTTGCATAACCTTTAATTGTGCACAACTTTCCTTCTAGCACATAGACTCATAATTACTTCCATCTTAGCAATCTGTCTAAGAAGGTGATCCCTTTCACCTTTTTTTTCTAATGCAAGTCATTAAAATAACTTTGTGCCAAACAATTTTCCACGTACATTTTTTGTATCTTCCTTTGTAGATCGTTTTTTCTGATGAACATGGCTCAAAAGATTTGAGTACTCTCCCAAAGCATCTCCCTTTAACATTCCTCTTTGCAACTTAATTCATTTGGCATTACATTATCTTTGCCAAGTTTTATGGATCAACTCCATGTCCATATAGGCTAAGGTGTCATGCCACCGCAATTGCTTCGCTATGGCCTTTGGTTGGGTTTCAAAATACCTCAAAGATACATTATCTGTGAAGACTTTAATCATATGAAAACCTAAGTAATGTTGCCATGCCTTCAAACAGCTCACTATGGTGAACAACTCATTTTCATGAGTTGGCCATCTCAATTAAGCCCTACCAGCTTTTTATTTTTAAAGGCGATTAGATGTCTTTCTTACATTAGGACCCCGCCTATCACAAAGCCACTTGCATCCATGTGCATTTCAAAAGGCTTTGCAAAATCAGGAATTGTACACCAATGTTGATGATAACTTCCCCTTTAACATGTCAAAAGCACTTTATTGTTCGTCCTTCCATTCGAATAAGACCTCTTTCTTCAAAAGGTCAATGAGTGGTTTTGCTAATGGAGAAAAGTCCTTTATGAACCTTTTTATAAAATTTTGGCAATCCTAAGAAAGATCTAACCCCTTTGGTCAAGTTTGGGCTTTGCCATTCCTTAATTGATTCAATTGTCTTTGGGTCGAGCCTTGCCCCTTCCCAAGATAACACATGTCCCAAGAAGTCCATCTCAAGACTTACAAACTTGTTCTTTGCCCAATTGGCATATAACTTGTTTTCCTTGAACTTTAGTAACATAAACTCTACATGTGTCACATGTTCCTATGTGAACTTCGAATACATCAAGATATCACCTATATAGATGATTACAAACTCGTTTAACTTTTCATGAAAAATTGAGTTCATCAAGGTTGTGAAAGTTGATGGGGCGTTACATAGCCGAAACAAGATGACTAAGAACTCATAAGAGCTATACCTTGTCCTCATGGCCATCTTTTCCACATTTGCATCTTCCACGCAGATTTGATAATAACATGATATTCAATCAATTTAACTAAAATAAGAAGCCCCATTTAGACAACCAAAAATATTGTCAAATTGTTTTTAATGGTGATTTTGTTCACGACAGAATAATTTATGTACATGCGTAATTTCCCATCCTTTTTATCTACAAAGACGAATAATCCACAAGGCAATCCGTTCAACCTAATGTATCCCCATTCTGTTAAGTCATTTATTTGAACCTTAAATTCTTGTAGTTTGTTTTTATTAAGTTGATAATGTGATTTAGAAAGCAGTGCCGACCCAAACACCACTTCAATTTTATGGTCCACATTGTAAAAAAAAGTTAAATGTTTGGGGAGGTTGTCTGTTAAAATGTCCAAAATTTTATTAATTGTGTTGGAAATACAAATAGGCCAAGACTTAGCACCTTTGGTTTTAGACTTGGCACTAGATTCATCCACACACATAACAATTAAAAATGAGGTATCCTATAATTCTTGCAAGGAGACCAAAATGAATACCTATTTTAACTGAACTAGCTTAATACTCAACTTCTAAACTAACATACCTATTTGCTAATAGCCTAGCAATGATTCTTAACTTAGAGCCTCCTCTCAAAACATCTACACAATAAGCATCTAGAAAGATGTTCCCTAAGATGGCCTCTATGCCATCTTAGGCACAAATTGTGAAGTTCTCTGCAAACTTCACCTTGCTGCATTCCAAAATGACTCCCAACACCACTTCATTTGTTGGTGTCACGATTCCTTGTGCTAAGTGGACCTTGATGGGTTTCGCCACCTTTTTGGCCACCCATCCAAGTTTAATTACCGCACATGGATGGTCCCTGAATAAAAAAGACACAACACCCCATTAGTTCTTACCATGAATTGGGACCCAACTTGACCACACTTGCCTTTGCAACAAACCCCCCTTTGCCACCCAATCTTGATTTACCTCTTCATAGTCCTTCACAAAGTGTCCCAACTCTTTGCACTTGAAACTCCAAATTTTGGCAACATCTTGTGACTTTTTTTCAATCGGAGTTCCCTTGTCCTTGGGTGGATTTTTATCCCACTTTTTCTTTTGGCCCCTCTTCGGGCCATTTGAAGCTTGCTTTACACTTCCAATACTCACCCTTGTAATGAGCTACGAAACTAATGGCTTTCCCATTTTTGTGTGCATGGAGTCATCTTCCATGCACTCTGCAACCATCGTCATCTCTTGGTAGGTTGCAAGAACCTCACTTCTTTGTAAGATGACATTGCAAGCCCATGGTTGTAAACCATGTAGGAAGGCCACCTTCTACACATAATCTTCTTTCATTGAGATGAAGCTCAACCTAAGTCGATCAACATCTGTGTTGATCGTTCAAAATTCAAAGTAGGGTTCCATTTGGAGCACCCACTACCTAATTTTTTTGCCTTGGTATCCTTTCTTGTGAAAAGATCTGGCATTTAGGTCTTCATGGCCTTTGTGGCCTTCATGCTTGGCCCCACCCCCTTTTCCTTGTGAACCCTTCTTAGCTCCAAATAGAACTACATGTTGGTTTCCCTTTCACTTACCACTAGGTCCTGCAGGACCTTTAAGGCTTCTGCAATGGCATTCATGGACAACACAAAAAGGGGTTCCTCTACCTATTTGGCCCTAACCTTAGCCCATTCTACTTCCGACTCCACCCAAGCTACCTCTTTTGCGGCTTGGAGGATCCCTTCAACCATAAGTTGCAGCCTTGCCTTTCGGGCCCTTTTCATCACTTGGGTTTGCCTCTTGGGCTCTTATGGGTTCTTTCATTCGCTTCGAAGCCCTGATTGGCTTCTTTGTGATGTTAACCCCCTTCAAATTTCCTTCCTCCTCTTCATTCGATTTTGAAGAGTCAAAGGTGGATCCAAGCTGCTTCACAACTTGGGCATTGTCCTTGTAGGCTTCCCCCTTGGAAGACTCCTTTTCTATCAATGCCCTTCCTTCCCCATTTTCAGGGTTGAGGGGTCCAAAACTCTTTTCCCTTTCACCCTTTGGTGTTCTGGGAAGCTTTTTGGTAGAGCTTACTTCGACTACTGCCATTTGCTCAGCCAATTTTTTGGCCTCATCAACCTTATTTGCGGTGGCCTTCTCCACCTTGATTATCGCCATTTCAACTTGGTCCGGCATGGGCATTTTGTGATGGGGAACTTGGCCACTACCTCTTTTCCCATCTTCATGCTCTACCAGAACAAGATTTAGTTCTGATATCAGATAACATGCCTTTTCTCGCTTGCCACCTTGCGCTCCTCGCGTCATTCCAAGCTACTTTCATGTCAACTCCTTTCGCTCCTAGTTACCCGTACACCCCACACTACACTTGGTTAGTCCCGAAGTCCCAACCACTCAGGACAGACTCAAACTCGCTACTTGGACTCGCTAGACCCTGCTATCAAGGCTAAGTCTTAGTCTAACTTGGAACTGGCCCTGGCCCAACTCCTAGAGGCAGACCACATGGGTGTAAGCCCTGCATCCGGTTAACACACTTCTTAATCAGAAGGGCATGTCAATCCTGCTTGCTGAAAACAGGTTTCTTCAATACAAAGGAAAATTCCAGCCAGTGCTACCCGTGGTTCTTTAAAAATTCAAAGAACCGCACAACAACTTCCCGACCCTCTAAAACTGGAACCGGGCCAAATTCAGTCCCGGCTTCATGGACCAGGTTTGACGATTCCGGTTCCGTAGGACTCACCGGTCGCCTCGTCGCATTAATAGGTGGAAAAGCCTGGTTTAGTAGGACACACTGGTGGACTCACCGTGTTCGAGGTGGAACAGGCCCGGTTCGCAAGGACTCTGTACTGGTTTTTTGTTTCCCTAGGTGGAATGGGCCCGGTCAAATAGTCGGTTTGGCGCAGTTGGTGCTGGGGTCGCTCGTTCGTAGGTGGAACGGGCCCGGTTAGACAATGGGTGCGCGGGCTTGTCGTCTTCTGCGTGTCAGGGGTCGGAGAACCCTAAAATCATGCACAAGTTTTTCTGAGATGCGACATCTGATCGTGGGTGATCGCGATTTGGATCTCGCACTTCGCGACATTCGATCGTGCGTGCAAATTTGAGCTTGCAATCCGTGCGTGTTGTGAAGTCGTTGGAGTTGTTGTTGTTGTTGGTGGTGGTGGTGGTGGTGGGGAGAAGCGCTGGCCTCGTTTTTGGGTTCTGCGGGACCGGAAGTGTCCAAGGTGGGCCTTCGATCCAAACCTGGGAGTAACGGCGGCAGCGGTCATAGCTCAGCTGGAGTCTTGTTGAAGGAGGAGCTTGCTGAAGCGCCGCGAGGGCTGAGAGAGGCGGAACGACGACGGGGCTCAGAGGAGGAGAAGCGTCCTCCGACTAGCATCCAGAAGCGGCGCAATTGTATCTGCGATCGGCAGACCCTAACCCTGCTGCATTGGTGCATGGGGATGGCGGCGCTCTTGTCTTTGGCTGCGATTGCAGTTGCAGCGATCTTTCATAACTTCGTCGGTTCTCCTGTGTTTGCTGCCAGCGAAGAAGGGAAAGAGGTATGTGTTTCCCCGTGAGCCTTTCTTTCCTTTCTATATTGTTCGGAATCGTTCTTTTTCCAGTGAAAATCTACATCCCTGTGTGAGTGAGAGAGTAATCTGTGCGAGTCTATGTAGCGGCAAATCCTACTGCTACTTAGGAGTTCAATAGGTATCCCGGACAGGTGTTTAGATCGATTGCATTGTTTGTAAGGTTTTTTTTTAGGGTTCTTAGGGTTTGTCGGAAGCATCAGAACGATGAGATCATTCTCTGGTACATGGTGTCAGGTGCTTGGAACTTGGAAACTTTTGTGTCCATATTGTCTTTTACATCCCAGGGTTTGTTGGAAGTATCTGAACCATAGCATCATGCTCTCTGGTACATGGTGTCCAGTTGTTGGAACTTGGAACCTTTTGTGTCCATGTTGTCTTTTACATCCCATCTTACTTGGATCTTAAATTCCAGGGTTTGTGCGAATCATCTTTTACATCCCAGGGTTTGTCGTAGGTGACACATGGAAGCGTAATAAAGCTGCAGCATGAGCGCACCAAGTTTCGTTTGCACTCACATGAGGTACCATATGGCACTGGCAGTGGACAGCAGTCTGTGACTGGCTTCCCAACTGTTGAAGATGCCAACAGTTTCTGGGTGAGTGCTAACTTATCACTTTGAAAAGAAATTTGCATGATCAAGGTGCCAACAGAACTGCTAGATTGAACTTCCTTCTTGCAGCTGTTGTCCCTTGTGTTTGTTTGTTTACAGTTTGACTTGATTGAGTCAAGAAATTTGATACAGGTTGTGTCACCACCCAAAGCAGTAATTGACCCTGCAATCTATTACAGGGACATGTGAAGGAATTTCCTTTTGGAATGTGATGAGTAGATGTAGGTATCTTGTTGTCATCATGATCCTGGGTTTTTTCTTTTTGTAGGTGATACAGATAGTACAGTCACCTTTGGGAACAGAGTTCCAGCAAGGTGATTCCGTACCCAATGGGTCAATTGTACGGTTGCAGCATGTGCGTACCCGCAAGTGGCTCCACAGTCACCTTCATCAGTCACCAATTTCTGGCAATCTTGAGGTGGGTGGATTTCTCTACCCTTGCATGACAATTCATTGCTGTGTGTAATTGTTTTGTTCCACATATTATAGGCTGCCTGTTTTGTTATCTTTGTAAATCCTCTGCACTCTTGACCTTTACTGCAAAGGTCACCAAGTGAAAGGCGTCTCATGGCTCTGAATGGCATCTTCTAGTTCACGCAGAGGGTAATTTCACCAGTTCTAAGCAGTCTTGTGCGCTGGTCTGTCTTTGGATATTAGCTGGTCCATGGAAATTGTATAATCACATAAGTGGAATGGCTTATTCAGGTCATATCACAAACTTATGATGTGAGGATCAACTCAGCCATCTATATCTTTTTCCATTTGTTGAGTGTGATCTTGCAATTCACACAATGTAGCCAACCACTGTAAGATTTTAGCAAATCAACACTACCTGCTTTTTATCTTGAGCTGTTTGTCCCTTGGTTGTGATTTTTTGTAAGCGACTGGCTTTTTGATCTACTGAAGCTTCACATTGCAGTGAAGCTGGTATGTTGGGCTCTGCCTATAGAGCTTGCTCTTGAAAGGAGATAGTACCAGGTCAGCGGGAAAGGTCTCAGTCATATTAGCTTAAGCTGGCATTATTATATATAGGGCTCTGGACAATAGAGTCTACAAAGTCTCTTGCATAGCGAGCTCTTCACAATTAAAGACCTGGCTATAAAAGGACTTCACAAGTTGATTTTCAGCTGCACAGGCCTATAGGTGGTATTGACTGAATCTGAATGCAGGTTAGTGCCTTTGGAGGAGATGGACAATCTGATTCAGGTGATCATTGGAAGTACGTATGACTACTTCCCTCATCCCTTTCAAACATCATGCATATTCCAAGAATTCTACAGCTAAGATTTCTTGGGCTGAGTATCTAATAGAGTGGGAAATGATTTCTGTGGAAAGAATCACATGTTATAGTAGGGATATTGCATGTTTAGTACGTTCAGACATCTGACTGCATTCATAAGTTTGCAGCTCTTCTGTTCTAATTTTCTGGGCATCTGTTTCACTGTGAGTGGGAACACATCTCTGAAGTGTATTTCTCATGAATACCTTTAGAATGCCACATCTCTGGCTGTTGTAAGGTTGAAAATTTTAATTTCAGTTTCTGGTGATGTCTCATCCTGCTTCTGTTGCTTCAAAATCTCATTCTATTCTACTGAGCAACAAATGAATTCTGAATGGTTATTGTGGCAGGCTGGAGATAGAAGGTACAGCAAGTGTATGGTTAAGGGACCAAAAGGTGCGCTTGCGGCATGTTAATACCAATGGCTATCTCCATAGCCATGACAAGAAGTATAATCGCATTGTTACTGGTCATCAAGAGGTGTGCGGTGTTACAAAGAAATCATCAGACAATATCTGGTCAGCTGCAGAAGGAGTTTACTTTCCTGCAAAGAGCGCTGCTTGATGATCCCTTTCATCATGGAGATTGCCATTCTTGCTGGCTAGCATTCAGGACTTCACCAACTGCAGGAACAATCATCCACACCTTGGACTCGAAATGGGTACAGTTATCATCTCTCACCTCTGAAGGGAGATTATGGTACTGTGCAGAGTCTGCAGCATAGCTTGTTTGCTTAGCTTTGCATTGGGTTGCTGCCTCAAACCAGTTCAAGTGCATGTAACTAATTGAGCATAGAAGGTCAATCAGAGATGAAACATGAATTTGATGTTAGCAGGTGGAGTGCAGCTACACCATCTCTGTGCTTGCCACTCATGTCTAATGAGGACGATTGCCTGAACAGTAGCTCCTGGCAGAATTATCCAGAGACATGGAAGAACATGGTATATCAAATTTGGAAAACCCAAATATCCTCTCCTCCAATTCATGAAGTTCTCACCTCTAAGTGAATGCGACCTATCATTCAAACTCATCCCTCTTTTTGTAAGGCCTTCAATTGTTGACCAATGGGAATTTGTTAGAAATATGTTTTATCTATGCAAATGTATGGTGTCATACATTTGTTGAAAATAAAAATCTAGAATTAAAGAATACTTGGAGTGGACATTTATTTTGAATAGGGAGCAATTACACTGCACTCAATTTATTTCTTTTCAAAAGTCTATTATGTGTTGTTAGTCACAGACGGTCAAATAAAAAAATGCTCCTGTTCAAATGCTCCCATTGCTAAACATAGTTGACACAATCTTAAATACACTTCAATGGATTCTTGCAACAAATTGTTTTACTCAAAAAATATCCTAAATCTCACTGAGAGCGATGGCTTTTCAAACCCTCTCTCAATTCTAAGTAATTCTCTATCCATTGAATTTCTACCTTACCTAGACTGTAAGTAGGAACTACCAATGATTCAAATGAGTGTAGATAATAGAAATTACAAAATCAACTTTTACCACATAACAAATGTAGCTTGTACATTGTATATAGAGTATAGCATATGCATACATGTATGTGTGATCTACACAATATACAAATTCATGTAGAATATGTTTATTGACTACAAGCCTTTTTTTGTCTAGGGCAAGATTCATTGAAGGTAGTGAGTCTATACCTAAGGTTCTATGAAGTAGCTCATTTTTCCAAACATAAGAAACATTGGTGATTAAAAGTTGAAGAATGGTTTTAAGCTTCATAAGTGGATAAAAAACTCATAAGGAATGAATTTGTGAGACAGCATTCATTGTTGCAGACATCCGTTCCGTATCATGCATCATCAAAACAAGGAGTAGGACAAAGACCATGTCAGCACCTTCATTCAGTTCCACTCTGTATTCATCAAGTTGGAGCCACTTGTTTTTCTTCAACACCTGTAAGAGCGAAAGTAGTCACACAATCACATTTTGTAAATTGTTAGAATGTCAAAAATGGATGGTGTTTTTTTAAAAGAAGTAAGGAAAACAAAACATTATAATTGAAAGACTTGTGCATCATGAATACAAAACTTTAAGGTAAGATTGTGTATATATGGCTTCTTAATTGTTTTATTACAATTGTTTCTTCACTTTGAAAGAATGTCAAATTTTCATGAGAGCACTTGGAAAGTTTGTGCAATAATAAAATATGAAAGGAAAACCCAACAAAGGATTTCAGGAGTGCTACCCAAAAGTTAGTATTCTATTAAGTAGATTGTCATCTCTACTTTGAAAGAATGTCAAATTTTCATGAGACCATGTGGAAAATTTGTGCAGTACTGAAATGTGAAAGGAAAACCCAACAAAGGATTTCAGGAGTGCTACCCACAAGTTAGTATTCTATTAAGTAGATTGTCATCTCTTGTTGTGTATACCAAAAGTTTGACCACTTGAATACATTGAGTAAGGACCGAGGTTTGTAATGTACCTCTGCAAGGGGTTCTTTTCCATGAAGAATGACAAGACTCAAAGGCATGCAAAGACTAATCTTATTGCTCTTTGTCTTGTAATCTGGAATTTTCCCTTGCAAGTTGGAAGAACGAAATACTTTGAAGTTCAACTTCTCCTCCTTCACGATGCAAATAATGTCATCACTTTCTTCATCGAACACTTCCCATTTACTTCCCTACAACATTATCCAAAAATATGGTCGTTACACACAAAGATTTGCAATTATCATGATCATCTCAATACATGTATCAAACCCAAGTGCTGTAAATGTTAATAGTCAACATGAGATGATGTATCACTTTGGCTTAACCCCAACATGGTGACATTATTCACACTAGATTTACTTTAGCTTGATCAAATTCATCAAGATGTATTCTATTGAATGCTATCCATTTTGAAAATTGCAATTTTTTTCATAAGACAAAAATACTATCAGATTCAATTTGACGTATGTCCATGGCCTACATGAACTCTCATGTTTCAATAACCCTAAAGCATTAGTAATAATATTGCAATGAAAATAGACATTGTACATCACTTCTAGCTTACAAGAAATGTGATCTTTTTAGTTCGGATAATTGGGGCATGCTAATAACTTCAACTTGGGTGGACAAAGGTCTTTAATCACAATTCATATTCTCTACTTTGTACGACTATGTTTTATTGACATGTCATTCTATACATAGTGCTAATTATATCCTCAAACATTACTGAAGAATGAGAATTTTAAACTCCAAATTGAATTGAATATTACCATAGATGTCTAGGTACATACCGTGAACTTGAAGCGAGTAACAAGTTTCCCCTCAGCATCCAACACTCGTGTTTCATACTTGAAAGACCATGTGTTGGAACTTGTCCTCACTTTAACAGCCTCAAAAACCATAGCCCCATTCGCATCTATCATCTCCCACTTATCAGTCAATGCAGGTCTCTTCCCAGCATGTTTAATTGTGTACTGGGTTGCATCAAAAGAGCAATACTGTTTGCCTATCACCGGTCCACCCATCTCTCTTAAACTACCCATATGCTCACCTAGCACACGAAAACCAATTCAATCTCACAACTCTCTAGAATCCACTAATCAGATGCTTTCTCTTGGGAAAAGCGGAGAAGGAGAGTAACAGAAAATCTCCCAAACCCAACCACATATGTCTGTTCTCTTTGTTGGCTGCTGCCTAAGAAAACATGTAAACAAAATAGAAATGATTCAACATGTTTATGGCAATGAATTGAACATAGTAGTAGTAGACTATATGTTTGAAGCAAAGTGTGTTTTGATAGTGTGTTTTTCTGTTCACTGAAAAAGAACAAGGAGTATACATAGAGGTGAGGAACTTCAACACATCTGCTCTAGATAGATACTTTAGGATTTAGAACAAGCAAAGCTTGAGAAAAAAGAAGGATAAGCTCATGAGGTCAGCCCCTCCATGTGACTAAAAAAGGGGTTTTGTTCTTCACACTTTTTAATTTTCTGGAAATGCAGAAGGAAATTTACTAGGAAGCAGAAATTTGGGCAAAACCAAAAACAAAGTCAACATGGGTCCTACAGTATACATTATATATCTCCTCCACACATCACATGAAATGTCAGCCAAATTTTGTCATTGAAAAATGAGAGCAAAAACAAGAGTTGTTGGCACTTTTGTTGAGATGCTCTTTCCAAAGTTTGGCATGTGAGGTAGTTAGAATATTGTAAGTTTAGAAAACTGGAAGAAACATATTGAAATAAGAAAGAAAAAAGAAAAAGTTGGGTCCACTTCCAAACTATCAAATTAACACTTTGATACACTTTACAATCCTCATTTTGTCCCATTGCCTGAAATTCATACGTGTACTTACTCT